>Ga0209702_10001105_pt1 | contig 53803 bp, 82 predicted proteins | sample FRY01_FD_187210 | JGI IMG/M metagenome (GOLD analysis project Ga0209702, IMG submission 187210) | Freshwater microbial communities from Lake Fryxell liftoff mats and glacier meltwater in Antarctica - FRY-01 (SPAdes) (version 2) | ecosystem: Environmental > Aquatic > Freshwater > Ice > Glacier...
CAACAGCTATTCTTAGCAGAACCAGCATCCCAGACCATAAACGACTGGACTATATTACCAGACTTTAGGAAGAAGATAAGCTTAGGAGATGTTCATAAACATGTAGGGGTATCCGGAGAGACAGGCTCTGTAGATTATACTAACCTTTTAGTCAATAAGATAAACAGAGTAGGATTAGGAGACCCAGGTAGAAGGTACCGGGATAGAAGCAACCTGTATACCTCGGACCTGCAAAGTATAGACAAGGTAGCAGCTATGCCCCTATACAGAGGTTCTATAGCAGCGAAAGAAGGATACACTAGAGACTTTATAAGATTTAGATTCGAAGTATTGGATAACGATAACGATGATACCACAGCATCGTTATCCAAATCTACCAATATACATTTTAGAGCTTTTCTAGGAGCGATAACAGATAATTTCGGGGGAGAGTGGGCCGCTACTAAATTCGTAGGTAGAGGAGACAACTTCTATAGCTACACAGGCTTCACCCGAACTATAAGCCTAAGTTTTAGAGTCCATCCACAGACCCGAGACGAGATGAAGGCAATGTATCAAAAACTCACCTACCTTGCATCAACACTGGCACCTGACTACAGTTCAAAAGGCGGTTACATGAGAGGTAATATAGTAAGACTGGTTGTAGGAAGTTACCTCTACAGGATACCCGGATTTATAACAAGTTTATCCTACACGGTACCCGAAGATGCTTCCTGGGAGATAGCATATAACGAACCGGAGTCCGGTGAAGAAATTACTCAACTGGAAACACCAAGGCACTTTGATGTACAGTTAAGATTCACTCCTATACACGACTTCGCACCGCAGTTAATGGACGGTACCCGCGACTATGCGTTATTTACACCAGCAGGTACCCCAGAAACAGTATCTCAGAGGAATCCATATCTTCCTCGAGCTAGAGACGTTACCAATGCCGATGGGAAAGTTCTTCATAAAATGGGAGAAAATATTATACAAAGTAGTGTAGCACTTGCAGAAGAGGTAGTAGGAGTAGAAGAAAGTACCAAAAGTGAGAAACAGTAATGAGAAGCAGATACACAGATACAGAGACATATAAACAAAAGGAAGGACCGACCTATCAGGGAGTTACCAGGTACCCGGAAATACCGGAGACTGAGAACGATACATACGTGATTACAACTTACGGTGATAGGTTAGACTTATTAGCAAACCAATATTATAAAGACTGGAGACTTTACTGGATAATAGCATCAGCTAACCCTAGCTTGCCTTCTAACTCATTATACCCTACATTAGGAGTACAAATAAGAATACCAGGTAATCCTGAGGATGTTATAAACAGTTTTAATAATATAAATAATGGCTAATTCAAAAATACTAGGAGAACCGTTCGATGAATATGTAAGTAAACAAATCGAAGTAAGACAGAACCGTCTCGGTACCTCTCAGAAGACTGCAGACGACCTAAAAGTCTTTAATGTAAGCACACCGTGGATAAGATTAAGCTCATCAGTAAGTATAGACGTTGAACGAGCTGAAAAGTTAGCACAACGGTTAGGACCGAATGTAAACACTGGGCAAGTAGTAGGTCACAACTTAGCAAAAAACCTAGTATTATTTGCAGGATCTTCAGAAGGTCTAGACAGTAAGATAAGAGGAGGGTTAACTCGTGGAGGTTTCAGCGGAGCATACGGTTTTCTATCAGATCCCAAGACTCAAGGCTATAAGCCGATGCCCGGGATAAGTAACATCAGCGTAAACTACAAGAATAACGGTTCATTAAAACAAGCACAGGTGAATATAAAATGCTTTAGTAAAGGGCAATTCGAAGCACTTGAAACTCTGTATTTAAGATTAGGGTACACCTTAATTCTAGAATGGGGTCATTCAATTTATTACAATAATGGTACTGAGAAGCAAAACATGAGTTCTTTAGAAATACCTAACACTCTTTTTACAACAGGTAAAAATGTAAAGAGTAAAACCCTTACAGAGAGTATAGCAAAGAATAAGAATAGAACAGGGGGTAACTACGATGCAATGATTGCTAAAGTTGGTAACTTTTCCTGGGAGTTAAATAATGACTTAAGTTACGACATAGTTTTAAACCTAGTATCGGTAGGGGATATTATAGACTCCTTAAAAATGAACCTAGGTGGAGCAAGTGGTGATATAAGAGCTTCCACAGGAGAAGTGGGGGAAGGCTTGCAAAACATATTAAACATCGAGTTAGCAAAAGACACCTCACGGCTAAACTCTTTCCTTTTCGAACTAACAGAAGAATTAGATACACCTGAAGCAAAAAGACAGTTAGAGAAAGCTTCTTTAGAATTACAAAGAGACAAAAACAAAGTAACCGCAGCTAATGAAATAATCCCAGAAATAATAGACACCTATACAAGAATAATTAAAGAGCAACAGAAAAAGTATATTGCACCGTATGACGATTTGATAACTTTTCTAGTAAGCCATCCAATAATACTAGAATACACAAACTCAGTCCCTATAGTCATAGCAAAGGCAATTTTAACTTCTATAGTAAGACAGATAGTTTCAAGTGATACAGAGGTTTTCACAGGAGACAACCTTACACCAATACCGGGGTACACCCCAACCGGATCTTTTAAATTCGCAGGTGATAGTGAAGTCCTATTCGAGAGGTATCGCACCCTTATAAGTTCCTTAGACGGTAACAGCCCGCCTAGAATACTAAACGCAGGTACTATTAAAGGCATAAAGTACCTTGAACAAATAGGCCTTAAAATCGGCGATGTAGTTGACGTTGACACAGGGGTAAACCTTAGTAAAAACCCCGATAATGAGGTATTTAAGGAATATAAAGAACTTAGAGAAACCCTTAACGGAGTAGAGAAGTACCTAAAGAATTTATCACCTAAAGTGAAGGTCGTACAAGCAACCGATACTGAGGAAGAGAAAAAAGAAGATAATTCACAAGAAATACAATTCCTTTTTGATAGCATAAACCAAGCAAAAGAGATCTTAGGGAACTTATACTACACTGGGTTCTGGAAAGAACCACAGTATCCGCATGAAAATCTAAGAATACTGGCAAATTTAGAAGGACCAGGTTTTTTGCATAGAAATATAGACTTAAGAATAAAGTACGGGGATTTAGGGTATGAAGAAGTAGCAAGAGGACTTAAGGAAAAATTTAACATACAAGATAGTAACAGGGAGCAGATACAAGATAGTAACAGGGAGCAGAAGATATAGATGCAAGAAAATAACAAATCTTTCATAGAGAAAATAAAAAAAGACTCCTACAGGGGCTTCAACGCTATAGAATATGCAGACGGGGGTATGGAATTATACCTTTCATTCAAAGCCCTTCTAGAGTGGACAAACATAAATGTAAACCTATTCTCAGACGATACGGAAGTAATAAAAATAGATTTTGAATCAAACAAGCCTATGTTTATGTACTCCACTTCTATCTCTGCAAACCTGCAGAAGTGTTATATTCGAAACCAATACCTACACACAACACAAGGAACATTAAACTCATCCACTTCATCCCCATCACTTCCTTCATCCTTTGGGGATATAGATAAGTTTGATGGAACAGAATATAACAGTCTTAAGAGTGAGCTGACTAAGTCCGGGGAAAAAGCTTCCGGTACAGCAGCTTCAAAATACATATACCCTTATATCGGAAATATTAATAACATATACCTAAACGCAGCATTTATTTCCGAACAACTACATAAGCTCTCTGACAACGAAAGTAATAAAGTATCAATACGTGAATTTCTACAAGGGTTATGTAATGGGGTAAACAAGGCATTAGGGAGCATCAATGACCTACAAGTAATCGGAGACGTTGACGGAGAGCAGAATATATTAACTATAGTAGATTTCCAACAAGTACGAATAAAGAACCTAGTTAGCAACCTAAGTATCGATAAGCGAAAAACTGCAACCATACAAGCTCAAGGATTAAAGAGCATGGTCACAAATATATCTGCACAATCTACGATCACTCCGGACCTAGCTACTGTAATATCTATAGGAGCACAGGCAAACGGAGAAGCTCTAGGAGAAGAAGCTGTGTCTTTTTCGAGACTGAGTAAAGGATTAACGGATAGAATATACCCCACTAAGCAAATAAGTGTTGAAACAAAGGAAAAACAGGAAGAAAGGAGAGAAAAAAAAGCTGCTAAAACTGAAGAAAATTTTAGAGAGAGCTTAATAACCTATGCAAAATTAGTTAAAAACCAACAACCAAACTCAACAGATTTTTTCGGTCCGGTTAAGTTGGAGACAGTGGATAAAGCAGGTATGGAGAATACACCAGTTGAGCTATATAAATACCTGCTAGGTAAATTCACACACTCAAACCAGACGAACACAGGATTCATACCTATCAAACTAGACATCTCCATATACGGTATGAGCGGAATAAAGATATTTCAGAAGTTTAAAATCACAGATGACGTATTACCTTTCTCATACGATCAGAAATATGATTTTACAATAACTGGGGTAAGCCACACTGTTGACAACTCAAAATGGGTAACAAACATCTCCTCCGTAATGGGGTTAGAGCCGCCGCCTGATAAGGGAGCAGAAGACCTTACTAACGAAACATTCGCTCCTGAACTGGTACTAGATGGAACTGGGGATAACGGAACCGGTACGGTAGTATATGTTAAACGTGTAGTAAAATTCACTGTAGGTACTGAAGAGATAGACGTTACAAACGGAGAAGTACCTGATGAATACATGAGAGAGTTAAATCAAACGTTATTCCCTTATAGTAAATGGAAAAGTCCATCCTTGAAAAGTGACGGAGGAAGAGTGCGATTACTAAAGCCGGTAATGGCAAACCTGGAGAAAATGCTCACAGCATATGCTAAAGATAACCCGAACATACCTTTACTAATAAATTCCGCATTCCGAACTTACGCAAAGCAACTAGAACTGAAAAACCTCTGGACCAGAAAAGGAAAACCTACCAATGCAGCTACCCCCGGGCAATCAGAACATGGATTCGGTAGGGCAATAGACTTCGGTAATGCTAGTGGAGCAAAGCTGGAAGTAGCTATGTCGCAATATAAATGGCTTAAGGTAAATGCTGGGAAATACGGTTTTAAAAGGTTACCAAACTGGAAAGACAAAGGAGACCTTGAGAACTGGGAAGCCTGGCACTGGCAAGACGTAAGACCGACTACGATAGATGTATAACTGAGAGATAAATGTAAAATGTATTACCCGAAATCTAAAATAATTACTAACCTGTATGCAAACGGAAATGACCTTGTCTACATAGATACAGAACAGCCGTATGTAGGTTATTACCACATACTTTCGAACGGTAACATTACCACCGGTAAAACACCTAGTGATGGACAGCAACGTAGACTCAAACCTTCAAATGCTGCAATCTTTGTAGATAGTACCGCTGATACATCGACAGTACAGGCAACAGATATACCTTCAAATACTACATACGATTTTGTTAGAGAAAGGCAGCAAATAAAAAGACCAAACCTTGAGCTTATAGAACCGCAATATACTAGACCACTAGGCAGCTTTCCCTCCTTTACCCGTTATTTCTTAAGGAGAACAAACAACGCAATATTTACAGAAGTGAGCGCAAAAGATTATATAAAAATACAGTCCAAAAACGCTTTATATAATTGGGGGATATACACTACCTTTCAAATGCCATGGACAACATCCGGTGTAGATGTAGAAGGTATCAATAGACGTATGGTAGAGTTGACAGAAAAAAGGTTTAAAGTATACGGTTTCTCAAAATACATCACAGACTATACTGAATTCACAGTCTAAGTTGACTATCACATTTACTTTTCTTATATTAAAGAAAAGGTTATGTTTTGGTTGGTAGAGACACAGGAACAGTTTGATGAGTTAAAAAGTCATAGGTTAACAGGTATAATAGGTATACTTGTTAATAGACACCCTGATGGCCACCCGGCTATTTACTCACCTTTGAGTCTTTATATAAAAGATGTAGTGACTCAAGAAGGATACCTTATAAACTTCCTACACAGTGAAGCGATGAAGGTAGACCCTCTTCAAGTTAAGGAGTGGTTGGACAGCCTAGATAAGGTATATACACCGGACCGGAAAGCTTTTAATTACTTCCACTATAGTAAAAAGACGATTACTTTACCTACAATAAAAGAGGAAACCGTACAGGCACTAACTTACTTCTCTAGAAGATATTACAACGACCCGGACCAAGGTAATATTGTACCGATAGTCAAGCACTACGAATACTGTGAGAAGATAGCAAACCAATATTTAGAAGTGATAGACTCACTTACACCGGACGATTTTCGAAAAAAGGTAGAAGATATATTCTGGGTTATAGAAAGAAACGGGTTAAAGGTGAGTGATTCACTAGAGGAGTACTTTAACATGGAGAGACCCTTTATTTCCCTATATAACAACTATGTTTTAACCCAGTATCACCTCGATAATACAACAGGCAGACCCTCTAACAATTTTAATAGTATTAACTTCGCAGCACTAAATAAAGAAAACGGTTGTAGAAGTGTATTTATCCCTAGAAACGAACTCTTAATGGAGATAGATTTAGTTGCCTACCACCCAACACTTATCTCTAAACTGGTAAATTACGAATCACCTACAGGAGACATCTACGAAGACTTTGGAAAAATTTACGGAATGAATAGGGAGGAATCGAAGAACTTAGTATTTAAACAACTATACGGAAACGTCTTCGAACAGTATCGAGATTTTACATTTTTTAAGTTAACAACCAAGTACATAGAGGAACTTTGGAGTAAGTATGAAAACCAGGGTTATATAGATGGGGTAGACGGTAGGTATAGATTCTATAGCAAAGACCTACTGAATATGAGCCCTCAGAAACTATTTAATTACATAATACAAAACTATGAGACTGTAAATAATGTTGGTTTATTGGAAAAAATACTTTATCTCTTAGAAGGTAGGAAGTCTAAAGTAGTACTATATACCTACGACGCAATACTACTAGACCTAGCAAGAGAAGATAAAGATACCCTACGTGAAATAGTAGAAGTATTTAGAGATGAAAACTTAAAAATAACAATGAATGTTGGAAAAAACTACAACTCTTTACAGCCCTTCTGATATGTATGATAAAGAAATACTAGAAAATCAGGAAATGCTGAAGAATAAATTACTATGTACCTTTGTACACCTTGATGACCTAGAAAACTTCATTCAAGACATTACCTCAAGACATTCTATACTCTACGGAAAGATATTCGTATTAGGTATAAAAGACTCAGAGGAACTAGCCTGTACCTACAACCTAGAAGAGCCTAATATAGATACCCTTCCGGATAATACGATACTGGTGCATAGAAAAAAAATCTCAAATTCGTTGTATACGATAAACGCTCTTAACGAACTTATAAAAAGTCTAAACGGAGGAGTAGTAGATACAGGATTTAGAGTAGATTGGAAGCATTATAGAAATACAATTCTACTGACAACTCAAGGAGAGTTAAAATTCCTACGTACAACAATACACAAAATAATAAACGTGTAGTAAAAGTTGCTTTTAGGCAACATAAGTTCTATATTAAATTAAATAAGTTATACTAATGAACATAAGTGAAATTAAGTCAAAGCTACAAGCTTTGCAAACTCAGAAAAATGCTAGCTCTTCAGGGGGCAGTACCAAAGACACATTCTATAGACCGGGTGTAGGTAAGGAAGTTATTAGAATGGTACCTTCTAAGTTCAACAAATCTAATCCATTCTCGGAATTGTACTTTCATTACGGTATACATAAGTTCCCTATGTTTTCGCCAATTAACACAGGAGATAAAGATCCGATAGTTGAATTTGTTAAACAGTTACGTGAGACTAACGACAAAGACAACTGGAGACTTGCTAGGAAACTAGAACCTAAAATGAGAGTATTTGCACCAGTAATCGTAAGGGGTAAAGAAGACGAAGGAGTTAAGTTATGGGGCTTTGGAAAAGAGATTTACATGGAGCTTCTTTCTATGGTAGAAGATGAAGACATAGGAGACTATACTGATATTGTTACCGGGAGAGACTTAACACTAACCACCCTAGATTCATCTCAGACAGGTACAGGTTACAACAAGACAACAATAAGAGCAAGAACTGCAGAGACACCTTTAGCAGAGAACAATGAAATAGTTAAGAGTGTTTTAGAGAATCAACCTGATCCAATGGAATCTTTCACTATGATGGAGTTCGATAGGATGAAGGAAATATTACATGAGTACCTAGCACCAAGCGAAGAGGAGTCTGATAACCCTTCCCCCACAGTAGCATTCGATACCCCATCATCCCCTACGAATAAGTTCTCTTTAGAGAAGCAAGGTAAAGGTACAGAATCTAAGGTAGACAAGTTCGAGAGTCTTTTTAACGAAAAAGCCGACGACTTACCCTTTTAAGTAACATATGGCGAAGAAACAAAGTAAATCACTATCTGCAGCCGTATCCGCTGAGCTTAAAAAAGGCTTTGATTTAGAGAAATTTAAAGATAGTAAGATGTTAAGTAAGAACGTCAGATTCAAGGACCAGAAATGGATACCTTTATCCCCAGCGTTTCAAGAAATAACCTCTATACCGGGTATACCGATGGGACATATAACTATGTTGAGAGGTCATTCCGACACCGGTAAAAGCACCGCATTACTAGAAGCAGCAATCTCTGCACAACAGGGAGGTATACTACCTGTCTTTATCATTACAGAGATGAAATGGAACTGGGAACACGCCATACAAATGGGGTTACAGGTTGAAGAGTTAGTAGATGAGGATACAGGGGAAGTTTTAGACTACCAAGGATCTTTCATATATGTAGATAGGGAAACCGTAAACACCATAGAAGATGTAGCTAGTTTTATCTTAGATTTAATCGATGAGCAGAAGAAAGGAGCACTTCCTTATGACCTTCTATTCTTATGGGATTCCGTAGGATCTGTACCTTGCGAACTGTCAGTACGTTCAAATAAAAATAACAATGAATGGAACGCAGGAGCAATGTCTACACAATTCGGAAACCAGGTAAATCAACGAATCGTAATGTCCAGGAAAGAGTCCTCTCCGTACACAAACTCATTAGTAGTAGTAAACAAAGTATGGACAGCAAAACCAGAAATGCCAATGGGACAACCTAAGTTAGAGAATAAGGGAGGGAAAACCATGTGGTATGATGCCACCTTAATAATTACGTTCGGGAACATATCTAATGCTGGAACTTCAAAGATTAAAGCAATCAAAAATGGTAAGCAAATAGAGTTCGCTAAGAGAACTAATCTACAGGTTGATAAGAATCACATCAACGGAATAACAACCCGGGGTAAAATTATCATGACACCTCATGGTTTCATTCTAGATGATGATAAGGCACTTAAGGACTATAAGGCAGATAATCAAGAGAACTGGGAGAGAATTCTAGGAGGCGGAGACTTCGAGATAGTAGAGGAGTTAGAAGAAGGTATTTAGAGTACCTTAAATACTGTAAAGTTTTAATGGTCCTTGCTTCTGCGAGGGTTTTTTAATATATTTAAAAATATGTCACAGAACTTAAGAGCAATGCTCGCAAATATTACGGAGCAAGAAAGCGCACCCGTAATAGAGAAGAAATTCCATTCACGGGTCCTTATTATAGATGCACTAAACCTATTCTTCCGGAACTTTGCAACAATAAACTTTTTAAATAAGGAAGGAGTTCCAATCGGAGGAATGGCAGGCTTTATAAGATCTCTAGGTTCATTAATCCAACTAATACAACCAACCGGGGTCTATGTGATATTCGACGGAGTAGGTTCATCGACCAACAGAAAGAACCTCCTACCCGAGTATAAATCAAATAGAGGTATAACTAGGGTAACCAACTGGGATACTTATGATAATATAGAAGAGGAGGGAGAATCTAAAGTAGATCAAATAACACGTCTTATACATTACCTTCAATGCCTACCGGTGAAGACCGGAATGATAGATAAAGCCGAAGCAGATGATATGATTGCATACATGGCTCTAGAATTACCGAAAAGAGAAAACTCAGATGTAGTGATAGTATCCTCAGATAAAGATTACTTACAACTAGTAAACGATAAAGTAACTGTCTACAGGCCTATAGGTAAGAAGTTCTATAAACAGAAAGAAGTAGCAGCGGAATTCGGAATACATTCAGATAATTTCATAATATATAAAACACTATTAGGAGATAGGTCAGATGCAATAAACGGAATAAGAGGATTAGGTCCAAAGACACTGTTAAAGAGATTCCCAGAACTAGTGGACCATTCTATAACATTGGAAGATATATTTGAAATATCCGAAGCTAAACTTACCCAACATAAGGTTTACGCACAGGTACTCCAAGCTGAGAATATGTTAAGGAATTCCTATAAGCTTATGGATTTAAAAAATCCGATACTAGATCAAAGACAAAAAGAGTACATAGAGACACTCCTTGCAGAAGATAACAACCCGTTTCATAAGAAAGAGTTCCTACAGCTTTATAAAATAGACGGAATCGATCATTTTATTAGGGATATAGAAGGCTGGGTAACTGATACTTTTTTTAAGCTAGGTAATTTAAAATAAGTTCGTATATTAAAGTTAAATAAAGGTAGAATATAAAAATAGTTTTGGCAGCATTAAAAGTCTTATCAGACTACGGTCCGGTATTCCAAGTAAAAGCGATTGGAGCGCTCCTCTCAAAGAAGGAATTCATACAGAATATAAACGACATATTATCGGACGAACACTTCCCGAACCCGGCACACAAGTGGGTAATAAATCAAATACTCAGCTACTGGCATAAGTATCACACAGTAATCTCTATGGAGATCTTATCCATAGAAGTTAAGAAATTACAGAATGAAATATTACAAACATCCATTAGAGAACAGTTAAAAGAAGCATACAGGCACTCTGATGCTGAGTTAGCATACGTAGAAGAGGAGTTTACCACCTTTTGCAAAAACCAAAAACTAAAAGGAGCTCTTCTAGATTCAGTAGATCTACTAAACTCAGGAGAGTATGACAGCATTAGATTCCTAATAGATAATGCACTAAAGGCAGGTACTGATAAGAATATCGGACATGAATACAATAAAGATATAGAAACCCGGTATAGGGAAGATTCAAGACCTACTATTCCAACCCCTTGGCCAGATATTAATAAAATCATGCAAGGAGGCTTCGGACCAGGAGATTTAGGTATAGTTTTCGGAAACCCGGGAGGAGGAAAAAGCTGGCTCATGGTAGCCATGGCAGCTCACGCAGTACGGCTGGGGTATAACGTAGTGTACTACACTCTAGAACTTGGAGAAGACTATGTAGGTAAAAGGATTGACTGCTACCTTACAGGAGTGGATATTGAACATATAGGAGAACATAGAAAAAAAATAGAGGAAATGGTCGAAACACTCCCCGGAAACCTCATAATAAAAGAATACCCGCCTAAAATGGCATCAGTAGCCACTATAAGAGCACACCTGCAGAAATGTACCGACTCAGAAGTAAAACCAGACCTAGTGATTATAGATTATATAGATTACTTAAGAGGTAGTGTAAGTAATAAATTTGCAGAGAGGAAAGATGAAATAGACGATGTATATGTAGCATGTAAGGGATTAGCTAAAGAACTTAAAATACCTATAATATCACCTTCACAAGTAAACAGGATGGGAGCTAAGGACGATATAATAGAAGGAGATAAGGCTGCAGGATCTTACGATAAGATAATGGTTTCTGATTTCTGTATGTCGTTGTCAAGGAAGAAAGAAGATAAGTTAAACGGAACCGGTAGAATTCATATCATGAAAAACAGGTACGGAATGGACGGAATGACATTTGGAGCAAAGATGGATACCTCTAATGGACATGTTGAACTTACTGAAGATATTCCAACCTATGATGATTTCCTACCTACACCCGGTAATGGTAACGCTAGGACTTTCAATCTTATGGACAGCTTCGATAAAAAAGAACTATCCAAAAAATTTACACAGCTTTCCACGTTTTCTAAGTAGAAGGTCTAATTTTCTTTAAAGGTTACATAGGTATTATATACAAGTAAAAAAAAATAAAAAACATTAATGAGAGGATCAAAATTACTATCAAACATAAAGTTTTACACTGACTATTCTAAATGGGATGAAAAGCTAGAAAGAAAACAATCCTGGGAAGAGAGGGTAGAAGATGTTATGAGAATGCATCAGGAAAACCCTAAATTTAAAGAAGCATTCAAAAACCCTTGGTTTGCTGACATGTTTGAAAAAACTAAGGACTTATATAAAAGAAAAATGATATCGGGCTCGCAAAGAGCTTTCCAATTCAATGAATATCATATAGGAAGACATAATTCTAAGATATACAACTGCACTGTAACGTACTGTGATAGGCCTAGGATGTTCCAAGAAGCAATGTATCAACTGCTATGCGGGTGTGGGGTTGGAGTGTCATTCTTAAAAAAGTTTACCAACCAACTCCCTAATATTTCTTCTAGAGATAGGGGGACTAAAACATTTACAATAGCGGATGACATAGAGGGTTGGGCAAATGCTGTAGGTGTATTAATGTCTTCTTATTTTGAAGGGGAAGTCCCCTTCCCTGAATACCAAAGGTATATAATTAACTTTGATTATTCTCAAATTAGACCAGAAGGTGCTTACATCTCAGGCGGTTTTAAAGCCCCGGGACATACCGGATTAAAGAGGAGTCTTGAGAAAATAGAAAACTTACTAAACAAAACTTTAAGTAGGGGTCAATTTAAAATAACACCTATCATACCTTATGATATTATCATGCACTGTGCTGATGCTGTTCTAAGTGGCGGAGTTAGAAGAAGTGCTACTATAGCCTTGTTTGATTTTGATGATGAGGAAATGATGAATGCTAAAGTAGGTAACTGGTTTAGTGAAAACCCACAGAGAGCAAGGAGTAACAACTCAGCTCTATTAATTAGAAGTCAAATTACTAAAGAACAATTTGATAATTTAATGGAAAGAACTAAGCAATTCGGTGAGCCGGGTTTTATCTTTTCTGAGAGTGAGGACTTTCTCTACAACCCCTGCGTTGAGATAGGTATGTTAGCTAAACTTAAAAGGCTAGAAGAGGAAATATCAGGGTGGCAGAGTTGTAATTTATCAGGTGTGATTGGGAAGTATTCTACTTCATTGGAGATATTTGTGGAACAGGCTGAGTGTGCTTCTTTTATAGGAACACTGCAAGCCTCTTATACTAATTTACGCTACTTGGGAGAAGTATCGGAAGAAATTCATAAAAAAGAGGCCTTAATTGGTGTTTCCATTACAGGGTTTATGAATTCTCCTAAAGTACTACTAAACCCCGATTACCTTAGAACTGCTGCTTTAGCAGTTAAAGATGTTAACAGAAAAACAGCATTTATTATAGGAATAAATGTTGCAGCTAGAACTACTTGTGTAAAGCCATCGGGAAATGAAAGTACAATGTATGAAACTGCTTCCGGTATACATGGAGAACATTCTGAAGATTATTTTAGAATAGTTCAATTGAATAAGGAAGATGATATTGCTAAAATGATAGCATCTAAAGTTCCTGATATGATAGAAGAAAGTGTTTGGAGTGCAAATAAAACTGATTATGCTATCTTTGTCCCTATTAAAACTAAAAAAGGTTCAATATACAAAAAAGACCTATTAGGTGTAAAACAGCTAGAAATAGTAAAATTAGTACAGGAGAACTGGGTGGAGGTAGGTACAAATATTGAATTATGTTCCCACCCAAAGTTAAGACATAATGTTTCAAATACTATATCAGTGGATAACTGGGAACAAGTGGGTGATTTTATTTTTAATAATAAAGAAGTATTCGCAGGTATCTCATTATTATCTCATACGGGGGATAAAGTTTATAATCAAGCTCCATTTACAGAGGTAATAGATTCAACAAAAATAGTTGAGAAGTATGGAGATGCCTCCATGTTTGTATCGGGGTTAATAGTTGATGGTTTAGAATTATTTAATAATAACCTATGGCAAGCATGTGATTTTATATCCCAAGAAGATAGAAAATTAGAAGGTACCAACCAACAGATATTACTAAAACAAACCTGGATTAGTAGAGCAAAGAAATTTGCTAAACGTTACTTCAAAGACATTGAGGATTTGATATTCTGTATGAAGGATGTACACCTTTACCATAAATGGGTAAATATTGAACGTGTTCAAAGAAACCTAGATATTGAACCCTTATTATCTCAAACTAAACCCGAATACACTGCAATTGATACTCTAGGTGCTCAATCTTGTTATGGAGGAGCTTGTGAGATAGAATTTTAAATGTTGAGCGAAAATCCCCCACCCCTCTAGGTAGTGTTAATTCACAATACCTTTTAAAATATAGAAATAAGCAGGGGTATTACCTACCCCTGTCTCTATGTATAACAAAATAAACGTTGCCTAGAACAGTTACACTATGTTAGAATATATAAGAAAAATAATTATGGGAACACTTAACTGGATAAAAGGAACACTTAGGGATGAGAAGGGAAATCCATCATCTAAAAGAATCATGGGACTTGTTGCTGGTTTTTCTTTGTGTATTACAATGATAGCAAACAGTTTCACAGATATTTCAGTTGCACCATCAACGCCATTAGTTAACGCAGTTGCTGCTTTAGCATTTGGAGCATTAGGTTTAACATCTATTGATAAAATATGGAGTAACAAGAAAGATCAAGAATAATCTTAAATATTACAATTAACTAAAAAAGATCATAAGGTCCTTTTTCTTGTTTAGAGATATAAGATATATAATATAATACAATACAATAAGTCAATTATGGAAAATCAAGGAGAAACTAGTAATACAGGAGCATCTGCTGATGCAAATATAGGAACTGAGGTAACCGATTCATCGGCAAGTGCTGGAATTGACGTAAGTGCAGAAGCAAACGCTAATATAGAAAACGAAGAAACTATTGGTGATGCAACATTAACACAAGAAGCACACGCAGAAGTTGAAGCACATGCAGAAGCAGAATCATCTGCAGGATTTGATGGTAAAAATGCAACTGTTGATGCTCACGCAGAAGTTGGAGTATCGGCAGAAGTTGGAGCATCTAATACAGTAGAATCTGGTAATGTAACTAACACAACTGAAGCTCATGTTGGAGCAGACGCTGATGCATATGTTGGAGCAAGTGGGCAAGTTGGAGAAGACGGAGCAGAAGGACATGCGGGAGCAATGGCTGGAGCATCTGTTAATGCTGGAGTTTCAAATGGTACTTATGATGAAGATGGAAACGGTGCTGAAGTTGGTGCTGAAGTTTCAGCTGGAGCACAAGTTGGTGGTGAAGTTGGAGGCGGAGCTACAATGGATGACGGTGTTGCAACAATCGGTGTTGATGGTAAAGTAGCACTTATAGTAGGAGTTGATGTAGATCTTTCAGTGAGTGTAGATACTAAACCTACACAAGAAGAAATAAATAAGAAAGCAATAGAAGTAGCTGATGCTTTATCAGCTTCACAAGAAGCAGCGAGAGTTGCAAAGGCGACTCAAGATGCTGCAAATGCTGCACAATCAAAATTAGATGACGTGGCACATAAAGCAGAGAAAAGTAAAGCGAATCCTAAAAACTGGTTTTAAATTATGGAAAAAGGAAAGAATTCTCATTTCTCACAGATAGTAAAAAGAATGCTTATTGGTAGAATTGTCATTACATCAGTTGTAATATTCTCTTTTATGGGTGTTATATTTGGAATTGGACATGCAATGCATACAGATACTGAAATATCGGGCGAATGGAAAGAGATCCTATTATTAATGTTAGGTGCTCTGATTGGATCGTTTGGTAAAGTAATTGATCACTGGTTTAAAGATAGTGATAAAGACAGACAATTAATAGACAAGATATCTGAGTTAGATAAAAATAACCCAGAATAAAAATAAATAAATTAATCATGATTTTAAAAATTAATTCAAAAGGGAATGAAGTTAAAGAATTACAAGAGTTCTTGGGTGTGGGTGCAGATGGCACCTTTGGCAAAGGGACAGAAAATGCTGTTAAAACATGGCAGTCCAAAAATGGTCTTGTTGCTGATGGTATTGTGGGCCCTGCCACTTGGAATGCTATGGGTTTGGCTACTACTGATGCTTCTGAAAAAACGTACACAACTAAAAATGGTCTAATTATAAATAGACATTTCTTACCGGTCGGCGAATATAAACAAGGACCAATTAAAGCAGAATGGATATTTTTACACCACACTGCGGGTTGGCAAAACCCATATACTACAATAGATCAATGGGGTAAAGATGATCGTGGTGCTATTGCTACTGAATTTGTTTTAGGTGGAACCAAAGTAACTGATGGTAGTAATGACTATGATGGTGTTATGGTTCAAGCATTTCCTAAAGGAAATTGGGGTTATCATTTAGGTAAAAACGGTTCTGATAAAATGCATAAAAATTCAGTTGGAATTGAGGTTTGTAATTTCGGTTATATTAAAGATGGAAAAACGTATGCTGGATCTATAGCAAATCAATCAGAAATAGTTACATTAGCAAAACCATTTAAAGGATTCAAAACATGGCACAGATATTCTAACGCACAAATATCATCTCTTTGTAAATGGATCAAATTCATAGGAGAAAGAGATGGAATCGATATTAGAGCAGGTTTACCAGCTTTAGTTAAGAAGATAGGTGCAGATGCTTTCGAATTTAACGAAGATGCATATTATGGAAAGGTAAAGGGTATATGGACACATACAAATACCCGTAAAGACAAGTTTGATATGTTCCCACAGCCGGAACTGATGGACATGCTTGTAAGTTTATAGCGGAAGAAATAAGGAAAAATACAATAACTAATAAAACATGGATAGTATAGTAATGATTACCACCATTGCAGTCGCCTTAATAACAGCAGTGTTAGGTCCTGTAGTAGTTGCCTGGGCTAAGAGTAAGATGGAACCTGTTAAAAAAGGAAGCCCACTAGGCGAAGCCATCGCACTAAATACAGTAGTAGATGAACAGTTAGCAGCTATAAGAGAGGAATTAGGAGCAGATAGGGTGTGGGTATCACAGTTTCACAACGGAGGACACTTCTACCCTACCAGTAAGTCAATTCAAAAATTCTCCATCTTCTACGAACAAACCTCAATCGGTACCGCAGCCAGCCAAATGGTGTTCCAGAATATACCATGCTCTCTTTTTCCAAGATCAATGTCAGAGATAATGAAAGAAGGTGAGATATCAGTACCGAGTCTAAGTAGTGAAAATTACGGACTTGGGCAGTTTGCTGAGCAGTACGGTACTAAGTCATTCTACATGGTAGCACTAAAAGATCTACAGGGACGTTTTATTGGAACACTATCAGTAGCTTATAACACAGAGTATAAATTTACTAAAGATGATTGGATTTATATAAGACAGAAAGCAGGTGTAGTTGGAACATTACTTGATGAATACTTAAATATTTAAAAATAACTTGTATAGTTACATACTTGTTCGTATACTTAATAATAATAATAAAGTAAATAAACATGAAAAAAGTATTAAATTTTATCAAAACAGGTTTTACAACTGTTAAGAGTTGGATCGTATCAAACGAAATTAAAGGAGTATTAGTTTTATTAGCCGGAATCATACTATGGACCACAGGGTACCCTATCTATGCTGGCTTTGCATTCGGTGTATTCGCATCAAAGAACTGGGAGCTCCTTAAATCCAAACTTACAAAAAGATAACAAATACTTCAAATACTTCAAATGTTACAGAAGATACAGGAAAGATTACTCCCATTTATAATAGCACTTTCAGCACTGTCTGTATCAGCTTCGGCCGCTTTCTACTCAGTCAGCGGTCTTAGTAAGTTATTTGCTGGAGCAGCATTTGCAGTTATAATAATGGCAACCTCCTTAGAAGTGGCTAAACTAGTTATTGCCACACTACTATATCAGTACCGAAAAACTATACCTCTAATACTAAAGACATACCTTTCGATAGCTTGTTTTATACTAATACTAATTACAAGTATGGGTATTTATGGTTTCTTAGCAGGAGCATACCAGACAACAGCAACAAAATCAAAGATTGTAGATTCGCAGATTGCCTTAATTGAAACTAGGAGAGACAATACTAAAGAACAATTAAACGTCTACACCGAAGAAAAAGAGAGTGTTAACAAGGCGGTAGCCGATTTAAGGTACGGGTTAGCGAATAACATCATACAGTATACAGATTCAAAAGGTCAATTAATAACAACTACCTCATCTTCAACTCGCAAAGCATTAGAAAAACAATTAGATCAATCAATTGACAGACAAACTACTATTAACAGTAGGGTAGATGATTTAAACACCAAACTATTTGATTATGAAACTGAAATTGTAGAGGTATCAACTAATAGCGGTATAGCTGAAGAATTAGGACCGTTAAAGTACCTATCAGGGCTTACTGGCATACCGATGGATAAGGTCATCAATTACCTTTTACTCACTATCGTTCTCGTATTTGATCCCCTTGCAATAGCTTTGGTACTAGCAGCTAACTTTGCTTTTGGTAAAATACGACCTAAGAAAGAATACCCCTTAGAGGAGCAATTAGAAGATATGCGAAACTTAGTTGAATCCTACGATAGCTTACAAGACTCGATAGAAGAGTTTAAGCAAGAAGAAGAAATAACAGAAGACGTGGAGGAGCCAGAAGAAGAAGAAATAACAGAAGACGTGGAGGAACCAGAAGAAGAAACGGTAACAGAGATATCAGCAGGTGTACCTTTGTTAGGTTATAAAGACATTTCGCAGCTATCTAGTTACCGGAAGCGGCAATTAGAAGAAGGTACTGGTAAGAGGTACTGGTAGAGAAGTTGGAAAATATAAGAAAAGTTAGTATATTAAAGTAATATAAAAAAATTATGAGTTTTAAAGACAATCAAGAAGCATTAATTGCTACAGCCAGTAAACATTTAGGTAAAGTAGGCGGAGCCGGGTATAGTGACCAGTACGACCCTGGGTTACTAGTAGCTATTCCTAGAAACCTAAACAGAGAAGGTTACGGAATCGAAGAAGATAAACTTCCTTTCGTAGGAAGCGACGTATGGAATGCATACGAAGTATCAGCCATCACACTAAAAGGCAGGCCCGTAGTAGGTATGATGAAAATAGTATACTCTTCTAGTTCACCGTTACACGTAGAGTCAAAGTCTATAAAGCTATACCTAAACTCCTTTAATATGACAAGGATGGGAGATACTGCTGTTGAATGTATTAGTAAGTTCGAGGAGAGAGTTGTAAGAGACCTATCGATATGTCTTAAGACAGAAGTAGAAGTGAAGTTCTTCTTTAACGATCTTAACTTTGAAGGAGATTTCGGAAGAGGTTATACAAACCTCGACCGGGTAGTAGACTTAGATAGCGTAGAATTTAACGTATTCAAATCAGATGCAAAACAGTTAAAAAGTCTCGATGAAGAAGTCTCAGACAAGGTAATAAAAATACAATCTAATCTCTTAAGATCTAATTGTAGAGTGACTAATCAGCCAGATTTTGGAGATGTCTACATCCACATGGAAGGAGTAAAAGAGCCGGATTATGCATCAATTGCAAAGTATATAGTATCACACCGTCAAGTCTCCCATTTCCATGAGGAGATCGTAGAGATGGTATTCACACACCTTCATAAAGCATATCAACCGGACAAGTTGATGGTATGTGCATTGTATACGAGAAGAGGCGGGTTGGATATTAACCCTATAAGAGCTACGCATCAAGATATGATACCAACAGAATTTGTAGGAGTAGAGTTTAGAAACAAAAAGACTCTTAGACAGTAAAAACTTTTAGTTGCAAAGTCTTAAAATTATTCGTATCTTTAGGTATGGAAGTAAAAGAGAAATACGTTTATGTCCCGAAAGTATATGAAGCCCGGTCTGTTTACACTTTAGAAATGGAAAACGAAGACGGAACAACAAGTGTATGGAAGTACGACAAGAAGAAGTATCCGTACGGGCCTTACTCTACAACTACTAAATACCCACCGGGTTATAAATTTCACCGAGACGTGAAAGTACCAAAATCACAAAGAACATACTTAAATCCAAAAACAGGGAGGGAAGTCTCCTATGCACGGGCTAGAAACCTAGGATTAGTATAAATAGAAACATATGCAGTTAACATTGATAGCTATGCTTGTCATAGCAACGGTTTATTTAGGGTTCTCCCTAATCAAAACAAAGAAGTATATACAAGTACAGGAGAGTAACTTTAACATAGAGAGAACCAAAATTCGAAAAGATGCACAATTTAGGTCCTCTGCAGTAAATTGGGGGCTTACAATAGAGAACTTTGCCCCTTTTCTAGACCAGTTCCCACTTAAACCAGAAGATGTTACCTTCTTAGGGAAACCGATAGACTTCGTAGGGTACCAAGACACAGACTCACCTACAGAATGTTCTGTACACTTTGTAGAAGTGAAGAGCGGTAGGTCACAGTTACTTAAGCATCAACGTAATATTAAAAAAGCAATCCAAGCAGGTCGAGTACACTGGCATGAAGTCAGAGTTGCAGGAAACACTGAAAGAGTAAGTTAAAGATGTTACTAAGAAAACAGAGCATTCGTAGAATTCAAGAGGTAACACTAAACGGGAAGGTTACAACGAAAGAAGAGCTAGTAAGTCTAAGTAAATCCTGGGCGGATAAGGAAGTAACCCTCTTTAAGAAAGTACTTTCCCAGGGAGGTACCTGTAGAATAAAAGAAGATACGCTTAAGGTAATTAAAGATGATTTGCCAAGACCAATAAGTGATAAAACTTTATAAACGGAGCAGTTGCTTCTGCAGGTTTTTTTTCGTATTATAAGTTATGAATATACGAAACATGTACGATTCTCTAACCTACGACGATGTAGAGAATTTGTTGGAGATCTTAAGACAGGAAGGGCATATCCCGGAAAGGGAAACTAGAAAGACACATCTTAACGTATTTGACGGAGAATGGTTAACTGCATTAGATAAACTTTACCCGGTAAGGATACAAGTATCAACAGAAGACGAGGAAGAAATTAAAAGAATAGCAGCAAAATACTCTTAAACCTACCTAGCAAAAAAAAATGCAATTAGAAATGAATTTTAACAAAGAAAAACACGTAGTACTATCACTTTCAGGTGGTTTGGATTCAAGTACATTATTACTAAGATGCTTGAAAGAGTATGACAGCGTAACTGCTATATCATTTGATTATGGTCAAAAACATAGGGTTGAATTAGATAGAGCTCAATCGTTAGTTGATTATATTAACAATGGGGTTGTAGATAACAGAGGTGCTAATCCTTACCCTAACATTAAATACAAACAAATTAAATTAGATGGTTTAGCAGAACTACTTAACTCCACATTAGTAACAGGAGGAGAGGATGTACCTGAAGGACATTATAAAGGAGATAACATGAAAGCAACAGTTGTGCCAAATAGAAATAAAATATTCTCATCCATAACTCAAGCAATAGCATTATCAGTAGTAGGTAAGACAGGTGGAACTTGTGATATCGCTTTAGGTATCCACGCAGGTGACCATGACATATACCCGGACTGTAGGCAAGATTTCAGAGACGCTGATGTGAAAGCATTTAGAGTAGGTAATTGGGATTCGGAGAAAGTAGGATTTTACACACCCTATCTTGAGGGAGATAAATTCACAATTTTACAAGATGGAGAAGTGCTATGTAAGGAATTAGGATTAGATTTTGATGAAGTTTATAAAAGAACAATGACATCTTACAAGCCTATATGCATACCGGAAAAACCCTCGAACTTACTAGATGAATTAGTTTGGAGAAACAATCACGAATGGTTCTCAGACCATAAATCTGCAAGCTCAGTTGAAAGGATAGAAGCTTTTATAAAACTAGGTAGGAAAGACCCAGCACCTTATGCAGATGAATCCGGTGAAGTGGATTGGGAATACGTAGAAGCAGAAACCCGAAAAACAATCAACGATTTCCACGCTAAACAAAATTAGTTAAGTATAGAGTAATATGAGCGATAGAGAAATAATGAATAGTAAGAGTTATACCTTAGGCGGTAAAGAGGTGAAATCCACAATAAAACGACACACCCGGACCTCTCCGGGAATTGAACCGGTAGAAGAACAAACTCTACCGAATGCTAGGAAACATCAAATCATATCATTTATAAAATCGGGAATTAGAATTATAGGTTATGGTTTTATAGTAACAGACCCGACAGTAGCAATTGTTATTTTAGTGATAAGTGAAGCAGTAGGGGTAATAGAGGAGTTAGTATAAGCTATGAAAAGACTAATATACATATCAACTAGTAGCTGTGAACCCTGCAAAGCCTTCGCACCGGTAATGACAAAAGCAGCAGAGTCCGGCATACCGGTAATAAAAGTAAATGCCGACATACAAAAAACAGTGTTGTCTGAATACCAGGTAAGAAGTGTGCCAACAGTAGTGAAGGTGGACTCATTAGGCACTATGTTGGATAAGTTTGTAGGAGTAAGGACACTCCAAGAGGTTATCAACTTCTATAATGCATAATGATAAGCTCTAGAGTATAGGCTAGGTAAATGGGAGAGGAAGATGATTGGGAAATGTCCGAACCTAAAGACGGTTTCACAGAAGAAGAAGAGAGGATCGTATATAAGATGATGCAGAATATGCCAGTAGAGGATTTAAAAAAGATAATCAAAAATAACAAAGCAAAGAAGGTATGAAAATAAATTTAGTAGAGAATGGGATTTTCCCAATTAAAGGACAATTAACAAAAGATTCTACCGGCTATTCCGTACCGGGTACCTTCCAAGGAGAAGGTAAACTTACAGGAACCCCTTGCCTATTTGTAAGAACCTCAGGATGTAACTTAAGATGTTCTTGGGTTGGTCTAGATGGGAACGGCTCTCCTTGTGATACACCTTACTCCTCTCATAACCCAGAAAAGAATAAGATGGAGATTGATGACATAGTAAAAACTGTAATTGATAATACTTCAGAACAGAATATTAGGTATGTTGTAGTTAGTGGAGGAGAGCCAACAATACAACATAAGGGTTTAGCAGAACTATTGCAAAAATTAAGAGCCCTAGGTTTACATACAACTATAGAAACTAATGCTACTATCTATACAGATGAAATAGCTAAACACACTAGTCTAGTTTCAATGTCACCTAAACTCTCAAGTTCAACACCTTGGGTTAAAAATTTAAAAAATACAGGTATTGAGTATAATTTAAAATGGGCGGATAAGCACGAACTAACTAGGATTAATATAGAAGCAATGCAAAGCTATATTGACGCTAAAAAGATATATGGGAATGATTTTCAACTAAAATTCGTAGTTTTAGGTGATGATGATGTTGTAGAAATTGAAGAAATACTTACACAGCTAACAGGATGGGACCCTTCAGACATATGCCTAATGCCAGAAGGTGTTGATGTAGATACACTGAATGAGAGAACTAAATGGGCTAGTGAAGAGGCTCTTAAAAGAGGGTGGAGGTTTACTCCGAGACTGCATATCATGATGTTCGGTAAAAATCGACTAGTTTAAGTATTATGGAAGATTCACATAATAATGAGTAAAGCACTTGAATTACTATCAGAGATAAGGGAAAACATAAACACCTGCTGCGCTATAACAATGGAACCAGAAGAAGTACTAACACTCATAGATGAGCTACAAGCTATACTAGAAACGAAAGAAAATCCGGAAACAAAATGCAAGAGTTGATTAAGCGAAAGGATATAGACCTTAAAACTAAAATACTCGCTAAACAAATAGCAGACGAACATAGGGGTGATAAAACACCAGTCGTGATGGTCGGCCTACTCAACGGATGCTTTATGTTTTACTCAGACCTTGTACGTGCAATGGATATCGATATTGAATGTGACTTCATGAGAGTTAAGTCCTATGTAAGTAAGCGGAAACAGGGGGATATCCAAATTACGAAAGATTTAGAGACTGCAGTAAAGGGTAAACACATATACCTTGTAGATGATATCTACGACACGGGCAATACTATGAAAGCAGTATCAGAGTACCTACAAGTTAAAAAACCAGCATCCATAAACATCGTAACGTTAGTTAAGAGGTTGAAAAGTGAATGGGACCCGCTCAACACAGAAACAAGCTCTATTAGAAATTTTACCTGGGGATTTACTATTAAAGATGAGTGGATTGTAGGAATGGGATGTGATGATGAACATGGACACAGTCGAAACCTCTCCTCTATATTTTCACTATAAGTAGCACCCTCGAGAAAGTTTCATTATATTACAGTTATGATATTAAATAGCAGGCAGATTATAGAGAAGGGAATAATTATCCCCTCCGAACATTCAAAAGAAGCTCAAGTAGGTATTGACTTAAGTCTAGGAAAGGTCGAAAAAATTACCGGAGGGTCAGTAGTTTATAAAGAGACAACAATAATTAACCCAGACTTCTTTATAAATGTAGAGACTTCAAAAGTAGACGGTAGAGACTGCTGGATACTAGAACCAGGAACATATGCAATATCCTTTAACGAAGGGTGTAATATTCCGGAAAACTATACCGGTCTTATACTACATAGAAGCTCTCTATATAGAACAGGTACGCAAATAATATCTCCTGTATGGGATCCCGGTTACCGCACAGAGAAAATGGGCACAGTAATGGTGGTAACAGTAAAGCTTATTGTTGAACGAAACGCCCGAGTATGTCAAATACTCTTTCATGAAAATTACCCAGTAGATGCACTATACGACGGACAGTTCCAAGGAGGTATAACAGGTTTCCAGAAAACTGAATGACCTTCTATTTATAAACGGAATGAAAAGAGCAGAATTTAAAAAGTTAATCAAGCAAGGGTTAAGTGAGATTAAGAAGCTAAAGGCTATAGAAACTAAACACGTCGTAGCTGAATCAAAGACAAAACCGGTTTATAAGGGAGCGAAAGCTATCATTGCGGAGGCAGATTTAATCGTAGAGACGTACAAGAAGAATTAATAAACTCTAAACTTACGAGAGAATAAGCTTGCTTCGGCAGGCTTTTTTTCGTATCTTTAAAGTCAATGGTAAAGGTTATACAAAAAGAATATATTAACGTCAGGACACGAGAGGAACTGCTAGTACTCTGGAAGGAATTAGAAAGTCATGATAAGATCGCAATAGATACTGAGACTACCTCATTAAACACTCGGAAGGGTGAGATAATAGGTGTTTCCTTCTCTACAGAAGAAGGTAACGGTTGGTATGTACCTTCTAGGGTATGGAATAAAGAGACGGAGACGTTAGATGAGGTATTTATAGATGGAGTAGGTGTAGACAGTATAACGGTTAAGTTACTAAAGACTTTAAAAGGTAAGAAGTTAATCGGACACAATCTTGCATTTGATTGCAAATTCATTATGTATTTCTACGGTGTTAACTTAATACCGGATATATGGGTAGACACAGCACTACTAGTACACACAGTAAAAGAAGAAGGGGCCTTTGGTTATGGAAATCCTTTCGGGTTGAAATCGATAGCAATAATGATTCAAGATGAAATCGGATTAGATATAAAAGAATCAGCAAATCAGGAACAGTTAGAACTTAAAGCCTCCATTAAGGAGAACGGTGGAGTTACTACAAGAGTAAACTATGAAATCTACAAAGCAGATATAGGTGTATTATCAAAATACGCAGCAGCGGATACTGATCTAACTCTAAGAGTATGTAACCACTTCCTAAAAGTACTAAAAGAGGAGAGGTTAGAGAAGTTTTTCTTTGAGGATGAGGTAATGCCCCTGTATAGAGAAGTAACTATACCTATGGAGATAGAAGGTATAGCATTAGATATACCACTTATAGAACAAACCAGGGAAGATATAACTAAAGATCAAACTAAATACAGAAGTTCAGTAATGACAGAACTACTAAAGCTAAGCGCAGTTAAGGAGTGGGTAATGGACTCAGCCTTAAAAGCTTTCCCACCCTCACCGAGAGGTAAATGGGCATCAACTTTAGTAGAACTGTACGGACTTCCAATGCCTAAAACTGCTAGAGGTTATTCGCTCAAACAATCTAACGTTGAAGCATTAGAAGAGCACCCGGTCCGGGAATACTTACTGAGTGGAGATTTAGAGCATTTAGAAGAGGAAGTCGTACTTAGAGTCTCGATGAAACTTTGGAAGGAGTCTAACGACGGGGTGTTGATTAATATACAATCTAAAAAGCAATTAGCAGAAATAACGTTCAACTACTTAAAAGAGAAGCCTCTGTCAAGAACTGCAAAAGGACAAGCACAGTTTGACGATAATACAATTCAGGCATTATCCGACAAGTATGAATGGTTACAGAATCTACGACTATACAATAAACTACTCAAGATTAAATCAACCTATATAGATAGATTTTACGCTGCTGCAGAAGATGGGAGGTTCTACCCATACTTTAAACAACACGGAACTGTGTCCGGAAGGTATGGATCTGACCTACAACAACTACCTAAACCGAAAGAAGAGGGAGAGGCAGATCCAATAATCGTAAAGTATACAAATACAATTAGATCTTTCTTTATTTCAGATCCCGGCACTATCTTCATCGATAGCGACTACACTTCCTTAGAGCCCCATCTATTCGCATCAGTATCAGATGATAAAGCACTGCAGGAGATTTTTAATAAGGAGCATGACTTCTACTCTACCGTAGCAATACGAACCGAGAAGTTAAACGAACAGACAGAAAAGTACCCTAATGGAGTATCTGCCGATACCAAAGCACCTAACTACCTTAAGAACTTAGATGCACCTAAGAGAAACACAGCTAAAGGGTATTCATTAGGTATAGCATACGGAATGTCTGCATATGCCTTAGCAATGTCCCTTGGAGTATCTCAGGCAGAGGGTAAGAGGTTACATCAAGGTTATCTTGATGGATTCCCCGGAGTTGCTAAATGGATCAATGATTCGAGAGATTCCTTCAAAAGAGACGGTTACATCAGGAACGAAGTAGGGCGTATCAGACATTTAGAGAAAGGTAAAGCAGTTTACGATATATTCGGAGAGTCTATTATGGATTGGAAGGTACGAGGGGACTTAGGTAGAGACTACGGAAAAGAACAAGTACTACAATGGTACAGGGATTATAAGAACGCTTTAAACAATTCGCTTAACTTCCAGTTGCAGAGTCTCGCAGCATCTGTAGTAAATAGAGCAGCTCTAGTAATTAATAGAAGGTTTAAAGAGTTAGGAATAGACGGAGTAGTAGTAGCACAGATACACGATCAGTTGATAATGCGAGTACCGGAGGATAAAGCAGAAGAATGCTTACCGTGGATCCAGGACCTAATGGAGAATACTACGCAGATGAAAGGTGTAACATTAAAAGCACCTCCAGCCATAGGAAGGAATTTTTCTGAAGCCCATTAGTGAGGTAGGTACTTAAAACTAACAACTTAAGTTGGATAATAGTTAAAGAAGTATTATATTAAAGGTATATGAATAAGATAGTAGATACTAATATTAAGGTTTTAACAGACCCTAGGTTACATCCGTATAGCTTGCAGATGGATCAATACTGTTATGCAGTGTTTAAAGAGGTGAAAGCTAGAGGGACAGGTAAGAGCCGGAAAGTTTCCCTAGGGTATACTACGGATATAGAAAAATGCTTTCAGATGATAAAACAAGACGCAATCAGAGATAAAGACTATAACAACTTACATGAATATATAGACGAAATGACAATAATAATAGACAACTTAAATTCAATACAATTAACATGAGATTAAAAGCAATTTACAATGCAGTTATCGTTAAACCTATAGAGATAGGTGATGAGTACCACGGAAACATTATCATACCAGACTTAGGCAGCGAAAAAAATAAGATGGGAGAAGTAACAAGTGTAGGAGATGGGCATAATATGCCAGGTGTAGGTTTTATACCTACCTTCCTAAAAGTAGGAGATCGAGTAGTACTACCTGCAATGGGATTCACTAGGTTTGAATTCAAAGGTGAAGAGTACTTCATAGGAGCAGAAAACCAAATACTAGCCCTCTTAGAGGATCAAGAAGACTAAATCATGAGCAAACACATAGAATATTCAAACGAAGCTAGAAAGAGACTCCTCGACGGTATCGACTTATTAGCAAATGCAGTAACTGCTACCCTAGGACCAAACGGCCGAAACGTAGTGTATAGAGACGAAACCGGTGAAGTGAGGTCTACCAAAGACGGAGTGACAGTAGCAAAAGTTATATCCTTCAGCGACCCTATTAAATCTATAGCAATAGATATGATAAAACAAGCAGCAATTAACACCGCTAATACTGCAGGAGATGGAACCACTACTTCAACACTACTAGCTCAAGTAATAACCACAAGAGGACTAAACGCTTTAGATGCAAAGGAAAATGCAGTACAGGTTAAGAGAGAGGTAGATGAAGCAGTAAAACAAGTTATAAAATACATTAAGGATAATATCGTTGAAGAGATAACATCAGAAGAGCAGTTAAAGCAGGTTGCTACAGTGTCTGCCAACAACGACGAGATGGTAGGTAACCTTATTACATCTGCTTTAGAAGCAGTAGGGAGAGACGGTATTGTAACTATTGAAGAATCTAGAACAGGAGAAACTTATCTCGAAACTGTAGAAGGTATTCAATTTGATAGAGGTTACAAATCACCGTACTTTGTTAGTGATAACGCAACAATGTCTGCAATACTAGATTCACCGTACGTCTTAATATACGACGGAAAGCTGTCTCAAGCTAAAGACCTACTCCCGGTACTAGAATATGTATCATCAGAGAATAAGTCACTATTAATAGTATGTGAGGATATCGACAATGAAGCATTAGCAACACTAATCGTAAATAAGATGAGAGGAACACTTAAAGTAGTAGCTGTTAAAGCTCCTGATTTCGGAGACCGTAGAAAACTTATTATGGAGGATATAGCTATACTAACAGGAGGGCAGGTGATAAGCCCAGATAAAGCAATGAAGTTATCTAGATTGGATAAGACGTGGTTTGGCGAAGCTAGAAAAGCAAACGTAATGAAAGAGAATACTATTATTATTGACGGTAAAGGGGATAGCGAAGCTATAGGTAAGAGGATAGAGGAGCTAAAAGCACAGATAAACAATGCTAAGTCACCTTTTGAAATTGAGAAGCTACAGGAGAGATTAGGTAAATTCACAGGTGGAGTATCTATTATTCACGTAGGTGGAAATTCTGAAATAGAAATGAAAGAAGTTAAGGATAGAGTTGAAGACTCTCTACATGCTACTAGGGCAGCGATCGAACAAGGTATAGTACCTGGTGGAGGAGCAGCATTATTACATGCAAGTAGGAATATTACTGAGACTACTATCGGGGCAGGTATAGTTAAACAAGCATGTGCAGCACCATTTATTACGATACTGTCCAATGCAGGATATGAACCGAGCGAGATTGAAGTGATAATAGACGATGTACTACTCGCAGGAACCTGGAGTGGTTACCATGTATATGATAGAAAAGTTGTTGATATGAAACTAGCAGGTATTATTGACCCTTTTAAAGTAACAAGGACAGCACTAGAGAATGCAGCATCAGTAGCAGGTACAATAATGCTAACTGAAGCAGTAGTAGCAGATGAAGTAGTTACTGTAACACCTTCTATGGAACCCGTAGAGCAACTGATGTTAGGGTAGTGAAGAGATGACTGAAAATAAGGAAATACTGACGTTAATAGCCAAGAGAGTTCCACCTGGTGATAAGTGGGTATTAGAAGGAGAAAGCACTACCCGTAACGGAATAGCAGACACTCTCCAGGCATGGTTCGAGAAAACCGGTTTAAAATCAGATTTCCGTCTTGAACCCCTTAAAGGTAAACTCTACGCTATTACAACAGAGGAAGTAGAAATACCAGAAAAGAAACCAAAAACTTACTCTATCTACGGAGACTATTCTCTAGAAAAGTAGAATACACAACTATATTAAAGAACAAAGAAGAAAATAAAAAACATATGAATCAATCAAACACTCAACCGAACATTGATCTCCAGAACACCACTGCGATAATATCACCAGACGGTAATCAATTATTTGCTGAAGGAGTAATACTTAGAAAAGTTTCTAAATTCGTTACAGGAACAGCAGAAAACGGAATACTTCCAATACCGGTATTTTATGACGTAAAGACTGGGGAGATCCTAATAGATACACTCCCTAAGGCTCTAAGAGGTGAATTCACAGACGAAGACGTAGATGCAGAATAAAATAACCTATGAAGGCTTCCAGCCGGATTCAATAGTAAAAGCTATAAACGCAGAATTAGTAGCAAGAGCAGAAGTGGGTTATAAAAAGTACGGACATACTATGGACAGGGAGGACCTCTCCCCTGAGGATTGGCTAACCCACGCTATTGAAGAGGTGATGGACCAACTACTCTATATGCAGAAGTTAAAAGCAGAATTGGAGAAGCAAAAGTAGATAATTGCGAGTATGAAAAAAATACCAAGTATACTAAAAGAGATAAGAGACTTCATTCCAACCCCACTTGACCATGGAAAAGGGCAGAAGAACATCTCTTACTCACAAATGTCTATGTTTCATAGATGCCCACACCAGTGGGAACTTTCTTACAAAGAAAACCTACGAGAGTACACTGAATCAATTTTCACTCTTTTCGGGAGTTCTCTCCACGAGGTAATACAAGACTACTACGAAACGTTCTATAACAACTCCGTAAAAGCAGCAGACGAAATGGACCTGGCGCTTTTACTAGGAGACCAGATGAAAACTAACTACGCCGAAAGCAAAGAGAAGAATAATGAAGAACATTTCTCAACAGCTAAGGAATTAGCAGAATTCTACGAAGACGGAGTAGAGATTTTTAAGGAGTTTAAGAAGAGGAGAGGGAACTACTTAACTAAAAGTGGATGGCACCTTGCCGGAATTGAAATACCTATAATGATAACACCGGAGAAGGATTATGAGAATACTTTATTCAAAGGGTTTATAGATGCAGTACTGTACCATGAACCCACAGAATCTTTCGTCATTGTAGATTTTAAAACCTCCACCAGGTCTTGGAGTGCAGATAAGAAGAAAGACGTAATGACGCAGAATCAACTTATCCTATACAAAGAATTCTTCTCACGACAGTTTAACGTACCTGCGGAAAAGATAGACGTAAAGTTCATGATACTAAAACGTAAAATCTACGCTCAAAGTGACTTCCCTCAACCAAGGATATCAGAATTCAGACCTCTCTCCGGACCTATAAAAACAAAAAAAGCAGTTAACCTGGTTAAGAGTTTTATAACAGGATGTTTCAATAAAGACGGTAGTTACCAAGATAAAACATACCCAAAGGTACCTTCCCAGTCAAACTGTAAGTACTGCATCTTCACAGATCGTCCAGACCTATGCGACAAAAGGAAGGGGGCCGCATAAAAAAAATAATGTCTCGCGAAAGTATCTCGATATATATCCTGCTAGAAACCACTAGAAACCACTAACACCTGCCAGTAATCCTTCAAGTCAGCAGGAACCATCAAGAGTCACAATGAATCATAAATGACCTGCCCCCCCTAAAAAAAGAGAACGTACTGAAACCACCCACAGGTCCCCCGTAGTTAAGGAGTAAAAACTAAAGTAAGGTATATTTATATATAAACAAGTATGAATAAAGTAGACAGAGTACTAACATCGGTTAAAGTAGACCGAGTTAAATTTGAAGATTTTAAAGTAGAGTGTGTAAGAGATAAGTTCTCACTAACAGATTTAGTAGACCTCTGCATGACCGAGTACCTGGTCAGCGATGAATTTAAGGCAAAGATCCTTTCACGTCACAGGTAAGTAAAAGATCAGTGAGGGTTGCTACTACCTTAAAGTAGGCTTATATTAGAGTTATATAAAAATGGAAAAACAAAGTTATATTAAAAAAGAGGATAGGAAGAAGATACTCCTACTCTGTGATGACATACGCGCTCATTCCGGGGTAGCTCACATGGGTAGAGAGATAGTAACAGAGACCTGTCATCGGTATAATTGGGTAAATGTTGGAGGTTCGGTAAAACATCCGGAGGCAGGTCAGAGGTTCGATGTATCCGGTGATACTAATACTAGGGCAGGTATAGATGATTCGTCTGTCTTTATTTATCCGATAACGGGGTACGGGTCACCGGAATTTCTTCGTGCTTTACTGGTCAATGAGAAGCCGGATGCAATATTCATCATTACTGATCCTAGGTATTGGATGTGGTTGTTTGACATGGAGGCAGAGATTAGAAAGCATGTTCCTATTATATACTTAAATATATGGGATAACTACCCTGCACCTCTTTACAATAAGACCTTCTATGAAAGTTGTGATGCACTTCTAGGCATTTCTAAACAGACTGTTAACATTAACAAGTTAGTCTTAGCAGACAAAGGGGATAACAAAGTCATTGAATACATTCCACACGGTGTTAGTGAACAGACATTCTATCCATTAACTGTAAGTGAGAAACAACAGGAGGATTATACTTCTTTTGTCACTAAGTTAAAGCAGGGTAAGGATATAGATTTTGTAGTACTTTTCAATTCGCGTAACATTAGACGTAAGCAGATACCGGATACTATATTAGCTTTTAAACATTTCGTGGACCGTCTACCAGAACCGGCTAAGAAAAAAGCCATGTTACTATTACATACCCAGGAGGTAGATGCTAACGGTACTGATTTACCGGTTGTTATTGACTTATTAACTCCTCAATCACAGGGTTATAATGTACACTTTACACCTGGGCCTCTAGAGGTTAAGGAGATGAATTACCTTTATAATCTTGCAGATACTACTATACTGCTATCCTCTAACGAAGGTTGGGGATTGGCATTGACTGAATCTATGTTAACCGGTACACCTTTTATTGCTAATGTAACAGGAGGTATGCAGGATCAGATGAGATTTATTAAGGATGGTAAGTGGATGGAGTTAGATGCTGAGTTTCCTTCTAACCATAACAAGACTGTTACGGAGTGTGGTAGGTGGGCATTTCCGGTATATCCAACCTCTATATCACTGGTAGGTTCTCCTACTACTCCTTATATATGGGATGATCGTTGCGATCCAATGCATGCTGCAGATAGGTTAAATGAGATTTACAACCTATCGATTGAAGAGAGAGTATCAAGGGGAATGGAAGGCTGTGAATGGGCCACTGGTCCGGAGGCTGGTTTTACTTCAACTACTATGGGTTGGAGAGTAGTTGAGGGGGTAGATAGGCTGTTTCGAGAATGGAAACCTAGAGAGAATTTTGAATTGATCCTGGCCGGAGAGGTAGAGGACGGAGCTGTTAAGCATAAACTAATTTATTAAAGTATAATGAAAAAATCAAGACCCACGTTTTACATAAGTTGCCCGGTTTCGACCTACAGCGGATATGGAGCTAGATCAAGAGACCTAATAAGTGCTCTAATTGACATCGATAAGTATGATATCAAGATTGTACCTCAAAAGTGGGGCTCTACCCCTTGGGGATTTATAGAAGCTAACCCGGAATGGATGCCTCTTAAAGATTTGTTCGTAAGCCAGATCACGGAGAAGCCGGATATATGGTGCCAAGTTACTATACCAAGTGAATTTAATCCCATCGGAAAATTTAATATTGGGTTTACTGCCGGTATAGAGTCTACTGTATGCTCACCTGATTGGGTAGAGGGTTTGAATAGAATGGATGTAAACTTTGTATCCTCTCAACACTCAAAAGATATATTTAAAAGTTTAAGGTTTGAAAAGAAGCATAATCAAACCCAACAAGTCGTAGAGGTAGTAGAAGTTAAAAAGCCTGTTGAAGTGCTTTTCGAAGGGGTAGACACCGATACGTACAGGATGAAGAGCGATGTGCCTGACGACTTCCTAAACCTAGGAGACATTAAGGAGGACTTCGTCTTCCTACACTGCGGTATGTGGTTAGAAGGTATAATGGGGGAAGATAGAAAGAATATAGGTCTAACTGTAAAAGCTTTCTATGAAACCTTTAAAAATAAATCAAAGAAACCAGCGTTACTATTAAAGGTCTCTGCAGGCAGTAGCTCTTATATGAGTAGGGATAAGGTGTTAGCTAAGATAGCAGCGGTTAAGAAGACAGTTAAGTCAAAGAACTTACCTAATGTCTACCTATTAAATGGAGACCTTACCGATGAGGAAATGAATAACTTATATAACCACCCTAAAGTAAAAGCTATGATTAGTTTAACTAAGGGAGAAGGGTTCGGTAGACCGTTACTAGAGTTTACTACATCACAGAAACCACTTATAACAACTAACTGGTCCGGACAACTAGATTATCTTAACCCAGAGTTTACTACATTACTTAAAGGAGAGTTAACCCCTATACACCCTTCAGCAGCTAATCAATGGTTACTAAAAGAAGGTCAATGGTTTAGTGTTGACTTCATGCAAGCCGGGGGATACTTCAGAGATGTCTTCGAAAATTATAAAAAGTATAAAACAATGGCTAAGCGACAATCTTACATATCAACAAATCAATTCAGTTGGAATAAGATGAAAGAGTTATTAGAGCAGAGATTAGAAGAACTTATACCGGAGTTCTCTCAAAAGGTAGAATTAAAGCTACCGACACTTAAGATGCCTAAGCTAGAATTACCGAAATTAAAGAAAATATGATAATAGACGATAAAGATTCACTTGGAATATGCACCCGGTGTAAAGGAGATGCCTGCTACACTCAACGAGTCACAGCAGATGTAGTTATTAGACAGTGTCTGAGCTGCGGATTTCAAACCACTTCTATAATGATAGTAGGGAATGAATTCTACGATCTACAAATGGAATCCTTACCTGAACTATATAAAGACTTAATGTGGACAGATCCTGAAACAAGGGAGATATGGATGCCACAAACGGTAAATCTACCTCAAAAAGGTATGGTTTTCGCAAACGGACCTAGCAAAGACAACTGGAAATGGTCAGCAGTTAAGGCTGTACCGGTTACTGAAGAGGATAAAAAGAAATACCCTATCCCCGGAAAGAAAGATCAATACTATGAATTTAGAATGGATATGACGACACGTAAGGATTTTGAAGAAAAGGATTTTATTGAAGGCTTAGACCATATTGGAATATTTCAGCAAGCAGTAGTTGCCTAAACGAGATAAAGTTCATATATTATAGTTATGGAAATAAGTTATGCTATCACAGTAAAGGATGAGATTGAGGAAATAAGCAACCTTATACCTTTCCTGCTTAAACATAAACAAGCTGGGGATGAAGTGGTTGTTCTCTACGATAATATGAATGGATCGCCTGAAGTAGAGTGGTTTTTAAGAACTTCTTCAATTAACAACCCTGGACTTAGGTGGCACAATTACCCGTTTGACGGTCATTTTGATAGATTTAAAAACCACCTTACGGCTTTATGCAAAGGAGACTTCGTTATAAATATTGATGCAGATGAAATACCCACAGAGGTATTTATGGAGAATATAAACAAGATACTGGAAAGCAATAATGTAGATATGATAAGAGTTCCTAGGATCAACACGGTCAAAGGTCTAACTGAGGAACATATCCAAAAATGGGGTTGGTCTGTTAACGAGAGGGGATGGGTAAACTTCCCCGATTTACAGAGTCGCATATACGCTAATAACGGAAAGATAAGGTGGAAGAATAAAGTACATGAGGTTCTAGAAGGTTACTTGCAGGAAAGTACACTCCCTCTCACAGAGGAATACGCCTTTATACATAATAAGACTATAGGTAGACAAGAGAAGCAGAATAGATTTTACGCTAAGATTGAAACCAATGGTAGAGTGAAGTACAAAGTATGATACTAACAGTAATAATTCCTACATATAAAGAACCAGAATACCTAGACCTATGCTTAGAATCAGCTATAAAAGGTCAAGTGAACAAGAATGAAATTATAGTTGTAGTAGATGGTTTTTACGAATTAAATAAACCCATTCTAGACAAGTATAAAGACAATATACAAGTATTGAATCTTGAAGCAAACCAAGGACTATCAGTAGCAACCAATTGGGGAGTGTATAATGCAACATCAGACTACATTTTAGTTGTGAATGATGATAATGTATTCCCTTCAAAATGGGACCACCACTTAACTCCTCACCTAAGAAAAGGAAGTGTTGTTACCCCTAACGAAATGGAACCCGGTCCTTCTATGTTTAAACAGAAACATATTAAAAATTTAGGACAGCACCCTAGAGAATTTAGTTTAGAGTCCTTTTGGAAATATGAAGAATCCATCCAAACCACATCCCCTGACTTAACAGGTTCTACTTTGCCTTTTGCTATGTACAAAGCTGATTATTTAGCTGTTGGAGGATGGGATATTATGTACCCTTCCCCTCACGTAGTAGATTGGGATTTCTTTTTAAAATGTGAATACTTCGGGATGGAGATGGTTCGCATCTATAAACACTTTTACCATTTCTGTGGAGCTGCCACCCGTCAAACACTAGAGCAAAGTAATGAATCATCTAGAAAAGAAACATTAGCACATGAATTTTTTGCAGGAAAGTGGGGACAGTATGCTGAACATAATACTATTAGTAATTCAAAGATGATAAAAATACTTAAAAATTAATAACCATGGCTAACGGAATCTATAAAATAACTGAAGAATTTGAAGGGGAATTATCTAAATATACAGGAGCTCCTTATGTTATAACAGTGGATAATATGAGTAATGCTTTGTTCTTAGCTTTAATGTATGAGAATATAAAAAACCAGGAGGTTACAATCCCCAACAGGACATATCCAAGTGTACCTTGTGAAATCATTCATGCAGGAGGAAAGGTTAATTTCGAAAAAGTAAGAGGTAGTACGTTGACAGGGGCTTACCAACTTAAACCAACTAACGTATATGACTCTGCTTTGAGATTCACAGCGGATATGTACATACCTAAGACGCACATGTGTATATCGTTTACTGGGCCGTATAAGCATTTTAAATTATCAAAAGGTGGAGCGATACTGACCGATAACCACGAAGCATACCTATGGTTTAAAAGAGCTAGATACTCAGGTCGTAGGGAGTGTTCATACCACGATGATAATTTAGATATGTTAGGTTGGAACTTTTACATGATGCCTGAGTTAGCAGCTAGAGGCTTACTACTAATGGGACAGTTCTACGATACAAACGGACATAAGAAGAGTAACCCCGACCTAACATTACCATACCCAGACCTGTCTAAATTTAACGTCTATAGTAAAGCAAACAGATGAAAAGAGCATTAATAGGAGCAGGCGGATTCGCTAGAGAGGTTAAGGCACATATGTTAGATCACACAATGGAGTGTTTTGTGGATGATGTTTACTGGGACGGTAGTGACGAGTACATCCTACCCCTATCTCGCTTTAATCCCGGTGATTATAAGGTGTTCGTTGCTGTAGGAGACCCCAAAGCAAGGCGTAAGATGATACAAAGCTTACCGGAGAATACGGAATATTTTAGTTTTGTACATCCTTCTGCTCAACTTCTCGGCAATGACATAAACATTGGTGAAGGTAGTTTTGTATGTGCCGGCTGTATATTAACTACCAATGTTAATATAGGTAAGCACGCTCATCTAAACCTATACACAACAATAGGCCATGATTGTAAGATAGGAGATTTCTTCACGACAGCACCTGGTGCTAAGGTATCCGGCAACTGTTCTATCGGAGATTGCGTCTACGTAGGTACAAACGCTTCGGTAAAAGAGAAGGTAAAAATACACTCTCATGTTATAGTAGGACTTAACGCAGGAGTGGTGAAGGACATAGTAACACCGGGAATTTACATAGGGACACCTGCAGAAAATTTAATAGTAGTAAAATGAATAGTAAACCTGCCGATTTTAAGATAAACTTTATAGTGTATTCTCAATTTCCCCAATACATGGATTACATAGGATCCCCTATAGTATGCCACTCCTTAGCTAATAACCTTAAAACATTAGGGGAGAATTCATACATATATGCTAATCAAACACATCCGAAATTTTCAACAACATGTATACCGTGGGGAACAGATATTATATACGATGAAGAAAACACAGTACTAGTAATGCCTGCAGGAGCAGGGGAACATACATTTGAATATCTAATACCAGATAACATAAGAAGTATTCCGAATGTAGTTAGACTAATGGTAAATCACCAGGTAAAACCATACCCCCCGTCTGATAAAGTCTATGAGTTATTCCCCTACTTTAGTACTTTATCAAACACCAACATAGACGGTAAACTACCTAACCTCTACATTGATCTTGAAGTATTCTACGACAGAGGACTACCTAGAGAAGGTTCTTGCTACCTAGTTAAAGGAGGTCATGATGATAACTGGGGGTTAGAGACAGAGAAGTACCACACAGTCGATGACTTATGCTTAGATAACTATTGGGCATATGATGGAGATCGTATGGAGTATTTAGCTGAGGTCTTTAATAAAAAGGAATCCTTTGTAACATATAATGCTCAAACAGGGATGTCAATTTTAGCAGCTTTATGCGGCTGTAGATCGATTGTAATACCTAAACCTTCTATTAAGAAAGAACATTGGCTCGCTAAGTTCGAATCAATGAAATACGGTATAGCGTTCGGGGTAGAAGACATGCAAAGAGCTGAAGAGACTTTACACCTGTTAAGACCTCATATAGAACACCAGTTAAATATGTACCTCGACAGGCAGCAGATATTCATTGATGACTGTTATACGTGGATGAGAGATAAATACAAACTATGAAAATACACATATACTACAGGCACTACAACGTAAATGACTCAGATGGGCCGAAAAGGCCAAAGGGGTTTGATTACGAGAAATGCTTTTTAAACCTGCTAGAAACACTTAAAGGTACTTCAAACTACATACTTAATGTAGTTTTTGACGGTAACCCGGACAACAATTGGATCACTAAATACAGCAGCCATTACACTCTACACACTATTCAAGAGGGAAGTGATGCAGGGTCTTATTTTAAGACAGCTGACATTATTAAAAATAATAAACTCGTCAAGACGGGTGATTTGATCTATTTCTTAGAAAACGACTATCTACATGTTGATGGATGGTTAGGTAAAGTTGAAGAATTATTCACAACTTACAACGGGTTAGATTACGTATCTCTATACGACCATAAAGATAAATACTTCCTACCAATGTACGATAACCTAGTCTCTAAGATATTCATTACAGACTCACATCATTGGAGATCAACACCATCTACCTGCGGTTCTTTTACTATTACTAAGGAGAGATTCGATGAGGATTATGACATTCTGTCTACAGTGAGAGGTGACCATAATAAATTCCTATGGTTAAATAAGAACAGAGGAAGGTCAGTAGTATCACCAATACCCGGCCTGTCGACCCACTGTATGGAAGGTTTAATGTCCCCTACACTAGAATGGTGACTTTCGAAACTATTAAAGGAATAGCTGCACCAGACTAAAAAAAGACCTATATTTATAGACATGAAAGAAGAGACATCTATAATATACCTAGATATCGAGCTATTGGGAGAAGAAGACCAGGAGGTAAGAGAAGCAGTTCGCACCTCTCTATACGGTGAGTCTTTTAGACAGGTACTAACCGGTACTCTGTATAAAAACCTACTAGAAGCTATTACAAAAGGGAAAGACAGGTTTACTGCATTTAGAGTACCTTACCACAACCAGGACTTCATAATAAAGAAGAACCAGTACAGAGCCCTTTTAGACACTATGCTAAAGTACGCAGAAGAGGATGAAGACTATAAGAGATGTAGCAGTATTAAAAAAATAACAGATAAATTATGAAAATTGGATTTTACATAAAAGGATCGGAAAAAACAGAGTTAATAACAATTAAGGAGTTTTGCAACATGACTGATGCCATAGAGACATTTGCACAAATGAAAAACTTACCTGTGACATGTTTTCTAGAACTGTTTAACCTCCACGTAATCAAAGACTAGGATGACAAACGATAACTTCATAAAGAGTAGCTTAGAGACTCTCCTCGGTATAAGGTTAACTAACCAGACAATACAAGAAAATACCGAGGGTGATAGGAAAGGGTTCTGTAAGCTTGTAGATCAGTTAGAGAAACTAGTAGATGCAGAACGAGCTATGTATCAGGACTATGGGGTAGATACAAATTCCTTAGTTGAACCGTATTGGAATGCTATCGAAGACATAATAGACTTCACATGTGAGCCGGATGTTGCAGAAGTACTTTGGTGGTATCTACATAGCAGAAAAGGTAAAAAAGGCGAGGTAATAGCATGGGAAGATGTCGATGGGGACGGTAAGACATACATATTTAAGAAATCCTCAGAACTCTTTGACTATATAAACCGCAAATAATAACTGTAAGGTGTTAGGTATAGTAATAAAATAGAATTAAATTAAAGAAATAATTATGCAAAGTTGTAACGGATGTGGTGTAGAGATAGCACCAGGGAGACTTAAAGCACTACCGGATACTAAGGTATGCGTAGAATGTTCCTCAGCAAAACCAAAAAGACCGGTAACTGTGACTAGGGGAACAGGTGATAACACATATCAGGAGACAGTAATACTGAATCATGATGAGTATAAACATATCTTCAAAGGGGAAGGTAAAGGTGAAACGTTAAATTAAGACATGTCACGCGACGGACGGCCACGTAAGGACCTAAGCAAAGAGCAGATATTAACTGCCATGAGTAAAACACAGTCTAATCGAGCTGGGGCTAGGTATCTATCTGTCTCGTACCCCCACTATAAGAAGTGGGCAGAGGTTTATGAAGCTACAGAAGACGGATACTCTAATTTGTTTGAGCAGCATTTGAATCAATTCGGAGTAGGTATTCCTAAGTTCCTGGATGCTAAGAAAAGGAATGATGTTATAAGTCTGATGGATATTATAGAAGGGAGAGCCACCCCCCATTCTTTTACACCTGAGAAGATAAAGCATAGACTAATTGCTGAGGGTTATTTAGCAGAGGAGTGTGGGATGTGTGGGATGGCAGAGAGGAGAGTTACAGATTATAAAATGCCGCTGCTTCTAAACTTCTTAGATAACAATAAAAAGAATTACAAGTTAGATAATATAAAGCTTGTATGTTACAATTGTTATTTTCTAACTGTAGGTAATATCTTCACTAAGCATGAGATTATACATATAGAAGACTATGCCGCAAAGGGCAATCACGGGGTTGAGCCGAAGTGGGAACTCGATGAGTATCAGCAAGAAATGCTCCAGAAGTTAGGGTTAGCAGAGGAGGATGTAGTAGAAGATTATGTAAGCCGGCCGGATTAAAGACCTAACCTAATGTATGCAGAAGAGAAATAAGAAAGAGGAGAAAATACGGAAAGTGAAGTCTAAGAAATTAGAAAAGATTGCAGACAAGCTGCTAGCTCAAGACGAGAAGAACCAATCGTTGAGGAAGTTTACAACTTTAAATAGTAGTATCTTCAATTCGTTTTAAACCAGACTTTCTCTTGCTTAACACCTCCTTTATTCGTATCTTTAGTAATAAGAAAGGGTATTATGAAATTTAAACCAAGAGAAATGCATGTGAGTTCATTAAAGGAATTCGAAGAGATGATATACTCAGCTGATATAAGGATATCAGAAGCTATCATTGAAGGTATACTTTCTAACCTCGACACTAAAAAAGTAGAGGTGTTAGTGCTGTCTGTGATCTGCAAGGATGACGGCGACATGTTGAATATTATAGCTGAGACTAAGAATTTCATACCGACCTTAGAGGAAAATATGCAACACTACTTACGTGAGGAACGCTATGAAGACTGTCAACGCATATCAGAAGTAATTAAGAAGCTAAAGGAACAATAGAGATTTATGTTATATAAGATAGACAAAAACAACGTCCGCTATGAAGAAGCTAAGAGGCCTAAAGCACCTCTCATTATAGGAGCAATACTTATAATCAGTACCACAGTTGGAATATGCCAGATGTTCGGAAGTGTACCGGCATATGGTCCAACCCAGTACCAGACCGTATACAATGACAGCGATACTTTTAACCAGGAGAACCTAATACAGATGTTAAAGGACTTACATGTACGGTTCCCGTCGATAGTATTAGCACAGTCTATATTGGAGACTGGCCACTGGACGAGTAAAATGTATAAGGTTAACCATAACCTCTTCGGAATGCGTGAAGCGTATGCAAGAATAAGAACTGCTCAAGGAACAAGATATAAGCATGCATACTATAGTAGTTGGAGAGAGTCAGTATACGACTACGCATTCTACCAGGCCCGGTACATGAATAAGGCTAAGACAGAAGAACAGTACTATGCAGCTTTAGAAGCATCATACGCAGAAAACCCGGCATACGTAGAGAACTTAAAGAAATTAGTGATAAGGGAAAATCTAGAGAAACACTTTAGATAGTTATGAAATTAAAGAATATGCTTGATATCATATCTGACGAAGATTTAATGGGTATATACGGAAACAACCCAGAGGATCTCCGTAGAATGTGCATACTGTTGACTGTGGACTTTCAAATAGAAGAAGAGGATGCAGTTAAGAATATGGTTAATTAAAAGACGTAAGTTAAAAACAACAGTAAAGTAATAATAAAAAATGGGAAAGTTTCAATCAAGTAAAGTATTCGACGGTTTTAGTACAGTATTCCGTCAGTGGAGAGCAGTGGATACACACTGTTCAAGAATTCATGGATATGGCGTTTCATTTAAAGTATACTTTGAAGGTGAATTAGATGATCGTAACTGGGTTTTTGATTTTGGAGGTATGAAAAGAGCCAAATGTTTAATAGACGGTATGCAACCTAAAGTATGGATGGACTATATGTTCGACCACACTCATATCGTAGCAGAAGATGACCCGTACCTGGAAGAATTCCTTAAGCTAAATGACTTAGGAGTTTCCCAAGTCAGAGTAATTCCTAGAACAGGAGCTGAGAGTTTTGCAGAGTTTATCTTTAAGAAGCTTAATCCTTTCGTAAAAGAAGAAACTAAAGATAGAATCAGAGTAACTAAAGTTACGTTTATGGAGCATGGTAAGAACGCTGCATCATACCAGGAAATAGTTTAGATATTAACTGAGTGAACGCTCGGTACATACATTAAAAGTTCGTATCTTTAGGTATAGAGAAAGATCAGAGATGAAAAAGAAAGTATTGTATTTACACGGTCTCGAAAGCAAACAAGGAGGTGAGAAAGTAAGCTACCTAGCCGGAAAGTGTTTCGTACACGCTCCGGAGATGGACTACACCCGGAAAGATATATTCCCAATGTTAACCTTTCTAGTCGAATACTACAAACCGGACCTAATTATAGGTTCTAGCATGGGCGGTTATACAGCTTACATACTTGGAGCACTTTACGACATGCCCGTAATTATCTTTAACCCAGCCCTCCATAGTAGAAGCTTCACACCTAATTACCCAGATTATGTAATGAACCTAGCAGCTCAAAATGTTAAAGTTGTACTAGGTGAAGATGATACAGTTATTGACCCTCGCTTAACATTGGAGTATTTAAAAGAATATGGGGGAGGTACGTCTTCTCTCCTAAACATTGAAGAGGTCAAGGGGATGGGTCACAAAATACCTCTCGACATATTTATATCTAAAACAATAGATGAACTTTAACATACAGAACTGGTTAAAAAAGCAACGCCTTTTAGAGAATAATGTAGGTGCAAAAGGCACTTGGGTTTATCTCACAGATTCCGAGAAGGAAGAATTTGCTGATGAGATATTTGATCTAATAGATAACGCATATTCTGATATCGGAGGAAACCCTAACTATAAATCAGAAGAGGATGTTACAGGTGAGGAGAGAGAAGCGAACTACATGGTGATTGATTTAGACGGCGATGAGGATTGGGATGCTGTTAAGGTTTCTAAAAATAGGCCTGGCGGTCAAAAATCAGCAGCAATGGGACACGATAGTACAAGGCCGGCTAAATCTGCAGTAGTTAATATTACATCTCTAATGCTTAAAGAACCTGGGCATTATATTGAAGTATCAGGTAAGCTGAAGGACATATTACAAGCCAAAGGTGTACCGGTAGTATCAGACATTGAGTTAATTAAAAGGATACTTAAGGGTAAGTCTATTAAGGTGAATGATGACGGTACATATAGACGTTTTATTGGTGGGGTAGAACATACTAAGACCATGATGGGAAACCCAATGTAATGTTAAAGTATCTTTCAAGAATTAAGGAAACACTTCTATACTTTGATTTCCAACCCTTACTATTCTTCTGGGTATCGAGTGATATATTGAACAACCAGGTATTATGGACTAGTTTAAAGTACTGGGAAGATGCAGGTCAACCGTACACCTACTGGCTTTACTTTGCTTATTTGGTAAGCAGTGTCGGTATGTTAATAACCCTCAACAATGTAAAATGGCTAGCCAGGTTCGTCACTTACCATTTAACTTTAACCTTGTTCGCAACTATCCGATATATTATTGACATTTACTTAACTGTAGATACCGAACCTCTCACACTTATAGATGCCAAAAATTTATTAATAACTTGCTGGTATGCATTTATGTGGTCTTGGATTCTATTTAAACTAAAACGAGAAATATTATACAAGTCTTTAAAAAAATGACAGAAAATATAACTACAATAATAATCACAGCCGTTACCGTATTAGGTGGTGGGGCAGCTTGGAAATTCTACGAGTTTCTTATTAAAAACAAGCGTGAAAAAGAAAAAGAAACACTTAAAGAATCAACCATTTACCGGGATGATTTAAAGTCTAGAGTTGAAAAACTTGAGGGAGATAAGGACGAATGTATGCATTCACTGGTAGATGTTAAAAGTGAACTATCTGCTCTTAGAGTTAAAGTTGAATTTCTAGAAAAGGAAAATGAAAGGTTAAAATACCGTTAAAAGGGCTTGTTTCACAAGTTAAAAGTTCGTATCTTTAGGTATAGAAAAAGAAATAAGAGTTATGACAGAATTAGAAAATTACGAAGCGTTACAAGAGTACAACAATTTCCGAAGATTAGTTTATACAAAAGAATATCTTACTAAAGATGAGTATGACTTCTGTATAACCTACGATGAGTCTGTTGAGGATAATTTCCTATACATCGGAAACTACTCTCCCACTAGAGGATACTTGAATTTAAACGTTTACACCGAACACGATCATGAGAAACGTGGTTACGAACTGGAAATAGGTTAATGAATTTAAAGAAGTTAATCATTATACTAGCAAGCATTGCCTTGCTTGCAGTATGTCTAAGATGGGGAGTACATAAAGTAGTTAACGAACTACCTCCGAATATAACAATACCAGAAACAATAGAAGAAATAAACATATGATAAGTACAATACAGAAAACATTTAAAGAAGGGAAAGAGTTTGTAAGACTAGGTAAATTAGAGAAAGCAGATGAAAGTTTTGATATATGCATAGCACAACTTGCAGAATGTACCATAAGAGGTATTACAGAGGTGGAAGGAGCTAGTACGGATTTATGGAAGTCCAGAATTTGGACGAAAATTGAACTCTCGGGGCTTTTACCTGATTAGTATACTATATTAAAAAATCTTGCTTTAGAGAGTAAGAGTTCGTATATTTAAGTAAGATAAAGAAATAAAAGTTATGTTAAAAAAAATCAATATTACAATGCTGCTTAGCACTATCATCTGCTTCTCACTAACTGTGGGTATACTTGCAGGAAGTGTTCAAAACTACATACACTTTGCAGGGGTAGAGAATGAAATGGGGTTCGGTATACTATCAACTTTCGGAGGCGTAATGTTTTGCTTAGGTATTAAGAAGTAAGATGTCGGAGAAAAAAGGTAAGACTGGAAAGTTAGAGCATTGGGGTTATGAAGTAAGTAACGTGTTAGAGGTGCAGATACCATCAGGTCGTTGGTGTAGAGTAACAGAAAGAGATTTTAGGTCCTATAATGGAAAACGCAGAAAAAGCTACCCAGACCCTTCTCAGACGGGAGAGATCTTTGAGGAGATAATTAGAGTAGACTACTACGGACCTTTTTACTACTACGAAGAAAATACAACGTACGACCCTGAGAATTAGAGAAAACATACCGTTGTATATAGACCTGGAGATGATCGAGCATTAACAGAAAGAACTTCGGTAGCTGGTATTTAAGTTTGCTATTTAGAAAAAAAGTATTATATTAAAGTAAATGAAAAGGTTTATAACAGGAACTGAATTAGTTCAGGCGGGCTTTGCTAACGGAATATCTACTCAATTAGCTGCCAAGCAATTGAAAGATGGACCAGAGGCAAGGTTAACAGTGGAGGAGAAGGAAGAGATAATAGTCGAAGCTTCTGAGCATTTTGGTAGGTTCTTAACCTCGCTAGGTGTAGATTGGGAGAAAGACCCGAACTCATCAGACACCCCAATGAGGGTATCTAAAGCATATATGGAAAAGTGGAAAGGTAGGTTCGACCCGTTAGATAAGGTGACATCATTCCCTTCCGATGGATACTCAGGCATAGTACAGGAGTCGAATATACCCCTTACATCTATGTGCTCTCACCACCACGAATCAATTAACGGAACTGTCAGTATAGCTTACATTGCATCAGCAGACGGTAAAGTCGTAGGTCTATCTAAACTAAATAGAATTGTAGAGCAATTTGGCAGAAGGGGTCAAATACAAGAACAGTTAACAGTTGCTATACATAATGCCGTGGATAAGATATGTGAAGAGAATCTAGGAGTGGCCGTGCAAATAAACGCAACTCATAACTGTGTTAGTTGCAGAGGTGTTAAACACACAGGAGCATCAATGCAAACAGCAGTATTAACAGGAGCTTTTCTAGATGAAGATTCAACTAAAGCAGAGTTTTATAAAAATATTGAATTGGCGAGTATATACTGCCGATAGTTACAGAGAAATATCTAATGGGAATAATTCAACTACTAGGTGTATATGGCCTTATCGGAATAATACTCTCTTTGTTAGTAGAGTGGGCAGGTAGACAAAGTGCTCCTTCGCATGTAGAGACTGGAACATGGGGATCTAGGTTTCAAATGATTATAGGATGGCCTCTCCTAATATGGCTGTTTATTATAATACTGGTGGATGCAGTGAGAACTATTATAAACAAGAGAAAGAAGTAAATGATAAATAGAATCCGCATAGCCCATGAGGCACCAATTTCAATCTTTAAAGAAGTAGATAAGCTTACGGATTATTCCTACGCGTTAGTGAACCTGATGGAAGATCCCGAATACCTAGGTCTTTTTAAAGGTGTGATAGCGGAAGGGAGAGAGGTAATTTTAGATAATGCTATTTTCGAAACAGGTGAAGCATTCAAAGGAGAAGACTTTTACAAGTGGGTAAATGAACTTAAACCGGACTGGTATATAATACCGGACGTATTGGAGGATTGTCACGGGACTATTAGACAAGCCGAAGAGTGGTTGTTCGAATACAGCAGTAAGATACCAAAAGGTACTAGATCAATAGGTGTCGTTCAAGGTAAGACCCTGGAGGAAATTATTACCTGCTACCGAGCACTAGATAGACTAGGTGTTGACATGATAGCAATATCATTCGACTACTCTCTATATGAGAAGATGTGTCCTCACCCTAATCAAAAAGTAAGTTGGATGCTAGGAAGAGTGCAACTCCTAGGTATATTGTATCAGGAAGGAATCTTAAACTTAGATAAGCCACACCATCTTTTAGGAAATTCCTTGCCCGTTGAGGGGAAGTTTTACGGGAACTATGGTTTTATCTATTCTATGGATACATCAAACCCGGTTGTACACGGAATTAAAGGTATTAAATACCAGGAGAACTTCGGACTGTACCATAAAGAAAGTCAAAAGTTACATGAAATGATAAACTACCCAGAAGAGCAGATTGATATGGAGATAGTGGAGTATAATATAAAGGAGTTTAGAAAGTACTGGGCTGGGGAGAGTTTTTAAGAAAGTGTATTAAGAATTAAAGAAAAATATGATAAAACAATTAAAAGAAATGTGTACTTGGTTCTATACCAGCACAAAAGTAGACCTTAAACTGAAGAAGAAGCAGTTAGGGAGTATCAAAGAGGACATAAGTCAAAAACAGTTAAAAAATAAATTAAAAAAGTAAAATTATGAGTGAAACAACAACAACAACAACCGCAGAATTATTTGAAGAGATTAAAAACCTCTTTTTAGTATTTGAAAATGGACACAATGCTACCACTAAATCCGGGAAGTCAAAAGCTAGAAAAGCTATTGGAGAGATTAAGAAACTAGTTACAGAGTACCGTAAAGCTAGCGTACAGGAGAATAAGAAATGAAGTACTGGTTAGTGAACGTATTGTTCATAATAGACAGCGATTCAGGGAGAGTTCAAAAAATTAAAGAGCAGTACCTAGTAGAGGCAGTAAGCGCTACAGATGCTGAGGCTAAAATTTACAAGAACTTTGAAGGGGAGAGTAATTTTTCCGTAATCAAAGCTGAACAGTCAAGGGTCGTAGAAGTCATAGCGGGATAGAAGAGGTAGAAAACTCGGAGGGAGCAAGTCACTTGCCGGAAAATCCTCCACCACTAATAAAGAGCTGCTCGAAAGAGTGGCTCTTTTTAGTTGCTTAAGTAGTATATCTTACTTATCTTTAATTATGATAAAAAAAGAAAGGGTTATGCTCTGTGGAACCAGTAGTACAGGTAAGAGCACTGCTTCAGAGCTTCTAAAGAAAGAATTACCAAACTATACATTCATATCAGAGTCAACAAGGACTGTAAAGTCTTACGGTCTAGAGATAAACGAAGAGGGTGGTGAAGCGACACAGTTGGCAATTGCCTGCTTCCACTTAGAAGCGCTACTGAGCGAAGATAATTTAATTCTCGATAGAGGCTTCCTAGACTTAATAGTCTACTCAAGACTATTACCTAATCTTAACCCAGACGTATTAGCTTACATAGAAGATATGTGGAGACGGATTGCTCCCCAGTACACTAAGATATGTTACTTCCCTATAGAGTTTAGAAGTACTGATGACGGGGTAAGATCTTTATCAGATGCTTGGAGAGAGGAAGTGGATAGAGAATTCCGTAGGGAGTTAAGGAGAGTGGATGTAGAGTATATGACGGTGAGGGGTTCAAAAGAAGAGAGGGTAACGAAAATTAAAAATTATATAATGAACAAGGAAGAAGTTTTAGAAGAGGAGGTAGTAGTGGAGGATCCGTTTTTAAGTTTGTATGACTTTTTAGGTTATGCTGCAGGGTTGGTGAGGGGTAGAGAAGTACTGCTAGCGGCACAAGTACAGGGGGTAAGTTACCGAACCAGGCAGGTGTCAACGAAGACGTATAAAGGACCAGTCACACTCTACCCTAAATCTTTTTTAAACCAATATTTCAATACAACTAAATAGAACACTATGGTAAAGCTAAAGGAAGAAGAAACTTACCTACTAGACCGAGGGGTGATGGTAACTGTTAAAGAAGTGGAGTTAGACAAAGGCACAGAGTGGCTTGTTGAGGAAATGGATATTAACACCGGTGAAACACATAAGATGAAATATGAAGACTTATCAGAACTATTACAACTACTAGAAGTCAACCCATGGAGATAGTAACAGTACCACCGCACTTTACCTACTTAGACTCGTTTGTAGTGCCTATAACATTACAGCAAAGTAAACGAGCGTTAGACGAACATATAACAGAAGAGAATAGGTTTAAGTATTACCTAGAGTTAAAGCTCAGGAGAGAGGTTGTTAAAAGGGTCTCTTATATTAAAGAGGACTTCCCGGTAGAGAGTTTAATATACATACTGGTATGGAAATCTCCTACCGGTAGTACCTCCTTCTTTAAGGTAGGACAGTCTCAACACTGCTGGCAGAGGATAGGTAGGAACTATCTTTCCGGAAGTGGAGCTAATACAGGTTGGCTCTCTCCGGCCATGTACGAGTTCTTAAAACAAAAAGGAGGTGAGTTTAAAATATATGCGAGAGGTTTTGATAATATGCTTAAGAAAGTAGATAAAGACATCGAAGTAGATTATGTACCTAGGTTAGATAGGATAGAAAAACACTATCAGGATAAACTCAACATTAAAGACGGAAAAGAAGCAGTTGCAGAATTCTTTAAACAAGCATCCTTCGAGTACGTTTTAAAATAGTCCCGGTATATTTATAATAAATAATAAAATGAATAATTTGAACTTAAGAAAGTATCTAGCAGAAGGTAAAATGGTAAAGGAAACGGCTTCTCCCGACAAACTAACCACTGAGAATAATAACCCAGAGTTATACAGGTTAGTAAATCGCTTTCTCTTAAACACTGCTAAAAAATACGGGTATACAGAACAAGATGCTGTTTATGCTATCATGTCAGTCTTAAGAGCAAGAGACTTTGAAGGAGTAGACGAAGGAATAACTATAGAAACTTCACCGGAAGATTTAGCAAAAGTGAAAGACGTAGCTAAAGACGACGATGTTATAAAGGTGACTGAGGACGAGTCAAAAGTTCCAAATTCTGAAGTACTGGATGTTATAGACTCTATACAGAATCTAATTAAGAAGATAAAGAATGCTGACCCTGAGGGAGGGAGTAACTTATTCACAGCAGCTGGTCCATTGGTTAAGGAGTTACATAAGCTAGTTGACCTAACAGAGGCTGAGACGGAATCTGAAACTAGGTGTGAAGTTGGGGCTGTATACGAAACTATCAAAGAATCTAAAAGATTACGACGTTCTATGAAGCGTCAATAGTACTGCGTTATATAGTTTAAAAAAATAACATTTAAAAACTTTTAGTTGCCTAGGAACTAGAAGGTTCGTATCTTTAGGTATAATAAAAAAGATAAAAGTTATGATAGATTTAAAAAACCAAACACCACTAACCTTGGAGCAAATCGCTAAAGCAGCTCCAGCAGTTGTGGAGCAGCATGCTTCACCTAGAGTTTCTAAACACTACATCCACATTCCAACGACAAGAATACTTGACGACATGGAGAAATTAGGATGGAGAGCCATAGGAGTAGATCAACAGAAATCAGGAGATTTAAGTAAAGATCGATTTGCAAAGCATCTCATTGCTTTTAGGAATGAGAATGTAGTACTTCGGACAGAGGATGGAGAGACTGTATGGCCTCAAGTGTTGATTCAAAACTCCCATAACGCTTTAGGAGCTTTTTCGTTCAACGCAGGCTTACATAGATTGGCTTGTAGTAATGGACTAGTAGTATCTACTAAGAGTTTCGGAGCACTTCGAATCAGACATAGAGGATACTCCTTTGAAGAGTTACAGGTTACAATAATGAAAATGATGGAAGAATTACCAGGCACAGTGGAGGTATTGAATCGATTTAGAGAGGTTCAACTAACCGAAGAGCAAAAGATAGAATTTGCTTTAAGTGCTATGGGTATACGTTTTGCAGGAGATGAAGCAGCTGTAGAGGCTAAGCTACTACTTGCTCCTTTAAGGGAAGCTGATAAGGGTAGTAGTCTCTGGGCAACTTACAATGTACTGCAGGAGAAAGTAATAAAAGGCAACTTTACATACACGACACCTGACGGTAAATCAAGAACAGCTAAACCGATAATAGCATTTCAGAGAAGCATAAAGATGAATAAGGAACTATACGCTTTAGCAGAGCAATACACATAGGGTATGAAGAAACTTAAAAGCAATTGGATAGCTTTATTCTCCCAAACCGGATCCGAAATAGCCTCTATATCAGAGGCTCTCGGCCGTTGGCCGGATAAGATTATAACGAACTACCGCCCATCAGGAAGGAGAACCATCAGCCCTAAACTAACCGGAAAGAAGATCACATACGTGAAGAATAAACCAGCAGCAAGTGATTACTTTGAGGTATTGGAAGATGAAAACAACTTTATAACCTTACACGGGTGGTTACGTATTATACCCCACGAAGTTATCCTTAAATACCCTAACATTTTAAACGGTCATCCAGGCATGCTTCCACTACTAGCCGGAAAGGACCCACAAGAGAAAGCATTCTCCTTGAATCTAGATGTCTCAGCTTGTGTTATACACAGGGTCACAGTGGGAGTGGATGAAGGACCTATCTTAAAGGAGAGACTGGTGCATATAAAGGATTTGAATTTAGAAGAGGTATACCAGAAACTTCATAAAAACTCTATAGAACTATGGGTGAGTTATCTTCAAAGTTTAGACCTTTTAGTTGCTTAATACAAATACTATTCGTATATTTAAGTATAATAAAAGAAATAGAAGTTATGAAAAAATTTGATGATATAAAGTGGAAAGCCCACTCAGTAATACCTGGAGGGGTTCAAGGAGTTTTAACTCTTGATAATGGTACGTTTTTCTTAATAGTTGCAGGCCCCGGTCTGTACTCAACACCAAAAGCAAAGGGTAAATCACATAATGATTTTGATTCATTTGAAGTTGCTGTTTTTATTGATGATGAAATGTCTGGTGAACCTGGAGGGTGGCAAGATAGAGGTGAAATTAATAAGTTAATCGAAGAGCATTCATAGTTATGGCAATATTAGAAGTTAACAACGATCAATTAAGATTGATCCAAAGATCATTGGATTTATACTCAAGAATTGGCACTGGTCAATTTAGTGTAATAAAAGAACACCCAACATTTGAAAAACATTTGTATAATGAATGTACACCTGTTAAAGATATCGAGGTTGGAGATTCAACACCACAAGGTAGAGTACTTGAGATTAAAGATGGTAAAGCACTAATTGACGGTTGTGTAAAGAACGGTATGTGGGACAAGGCAACTGAGTGGAAGAAATTAAAAGACGTTAAGTTATCTACTGATTATTCAAAATATCATACAATAAGAAATTCAGTAGATGAAATGTTAATTAAACCACGAAACATGTTATATAATGATAATTCAATGGGAAGAAATGGTAGCTGGGGTATTCATAATCCAAAAGTAGATGAATCTTGTAGAGAAGCATTCGATATAATTCAAGTAATCCGCCATGAGTTTTGGAAATCTAATGAAAACCGAAGCGATATCACAGTTGATTCGCATATCATGCTAACTACTAAAGATTCAAACAATATAAAAATAAAATTATGAAAAGATTACCTTTACTATTTATCAAATGGATTACAAATAAATTAGGATTTAAGATTGTAATGCTTAAAGCAAAATCAGGAAATACCATTATAGAGGGAGATAAAGAACTTCTTCGATATGTGGATATAACAGGATATTTCTTTAAGAAAGATTCACTAAAAAGAGAATATCCTAAACAACATCAACCCTCACTCGTAAAACCATTAACACCGGAACAATTAAAGGAGTTAGGAATACACATTAATGTAGATGTAGCGGATTGTAAAAACTACAAAGAAGCGTCTATAGTACAGGATTTAATTATAAACAAAAAAGTGAAAATCAATATACTTCAAAATAAGAAAATTGAAAAAAAGTCTGGAAAGTAGCACACTTATTAACATAGTTTATATAAAACAAATAAGAATAGATGTCAGTCTATTAAACTAAAAACAATAAAGAATATCACATATCAATAAAAATAAATAAAATCATGAAATCAAATTTAACAGAAAAACTACTAGACATTTGCGGTCACTCTATGGTCGCCTTGGGTATTAACAATTTAACCGAAGAACAACTCATACAAGTAGAAGCAGAACTTATCAAACACTTTGAGTTTGATAAAATTATTTGGATGGAACATCCGAGTGTATTAGCAGAAGATAACACAACCCCACTGATCGCTAAATCAATAAAAATATCAGATACCGATAACCCAACTTATAAACATAAAGTAGGATACATTCATAGTATAATGTTTACTCCAAAAATGTATGAGCCAGGTACATCGCATACCCCAGTAAAAGATGGATGTGTATTTGCACCCACCACTTACAATCCAGAAACA
>Ga0209702_10001107_pt1 | contig 53762 bp, 50 predicted proteins | sample FRY01_FD_187210 | JGI IMG/M metagenome (GOLD analysis project Ga0209702, IMG submission 187210) | Freshwater microbial communities from Lake Fryxell liftoff mats and glacier meltwater in Antarctica - FRY-01 (SPAdes) (version 2) | ecosystem: Environmental > Aquatic > Freshwater > Ice > Glacier...
TGCTATTTATTGAGTTTACTCATGGAAATGCATAGTAACTCCAGTCCGTCTACAGCAGATTTTTTTAAGCTTTAATTTCTCGGTTTGGGTTCCAGATGGGTGAGCCACGCAGCCACACTTCTATAGTTTTTCTAATCCTGACATAGTGTACCACCTATTCTCATCCAAAGTGTACCACCCATTCCGGTGAAAGTGTACCACCCATTCCAGTCAAAGTGTACCACCCATTCCGGTGAAAGTGTACCTCCCATTACGGTGAAAGTGTACCACCCATTCCGGTGAAAGTGTACCACTAAAAAAGGGTTCTTCCGGACAAAAAATACCGATTTAGAATATTATTCTGGCCAAAGTATACTACTTGGCTAGCTGATAGAAGGCAACAGTAATGGTGAAGGCAGCACTCTCGGTGGCTTCGAGAGCCTCAGCCACCGTATCACAAAATGAGCCACCGTAGCAAAAAACTCAGCAACTGAGTAGAAGAAAAATCGTTGACTGAGGCTCTCGAAGGCAACATCAAATCGTTGCCTGAGGCTCTCGAAGGCAACATCAATTCGTTGCCTGAGGCTCTCGAAGGCAACAGCAATTCGTTGCCTGAGGCTCTCGAAGGCAACATCAAATCGTTGCCTGAGGCTCTCGAAGGCAACATCAAATCGTTGCCTGAGGCTCTCGAAGGCAACAGCAATTCGTTGCCTTGCGGATTGAGGCCTCTTTAGGCTCTCGAAGGCAACAGTTAATCATCGCATTTGAGAATAAACATGAGTCTATTTCATCAATGGCCCTAATTATCTTTTTATTTAATTGCTAAATTTGCTCTATGAGCAGCGTTAAATTATTTCATAGTAAACAAATACGTTCCAGTTGGAATGAAAACGATCAGAAATGGTATTTTTCTGTACAAGACGTCGTTGAAGTGCTCACAGACAGTACGGACGTTAAGCAATATATTAAAAGAATGTTGAGCCGTGACGAGCTTTTAAAAAGCAACTGGGGTACAATTTGTACCCTAGTTGAAATGGAAGCTGCTGATGGCAAAAGACGTAAGGTGCAAGCCGCTGACGCAAAAGGACTTTTAAGAATTATTCAATCCATTCCATCTGCAAAAGCAGAACCTTTTAAACTTTGGTTAGCACAAGTAGGGTCAGACAGATTAGATGAAATAGAAAACCCTGAACTAGCAATAAAACGAACGAGAGAATTATACAAACTAAAAGGCTATCCAAACAACTGGATTGAAAAACGTTTGCGTAGCATAGCAATACGCGAGGAATTGACAGAAGAATGGAAAAATAGAGGTGTTAAAGAGCAGAAAGAATATGCAATTCTTACAGCAGAAATATCAAAAGCAACTTTCGGTTTGACCCCTTTTGATTATAAAAAATTGAAAGGGCTGAAAAATCACAACCTTAGAGACCATATGACCGACCTTGAATTAATTTTTTCAATGTTAGGTGAAGCTTCTACAACTGCCATTGTTAAAACGAAAAATCCAAAAGGATTTATTCAAAACAAAGAGTCAGCCAAACAAGGTGGACGAATTGCAGGTGACGCAAGAAAAGCATTAGAACTAAAGACAGGCGAAGAAGTAGTTTCGAAAGACAATTTTCTACCCGAAGGGAAAAAGACTAAACAACTCAATAAAGGCAAAAAGAAATAGCCACACCTAATTGCAAGTACCTTTGCAATTTAAACAAGCCACCACACGAATTAAAAATTTCAAATAAGCAAGTATCTCCGCTCAATTAAAATAGCAATGTCAAACAAATAATTTAATAGCTTAATAAAACTCGGCTTGATCGGAGAAGCTTTCGGAGCATCTCTTTTGAAAGACAATGAAGACTCTGATATCGGTTTTATAATTTCTGCTGCAATATCTTCCACCATAAAAGCGAATGAGGAAGTTATGAATTCTAATATTACGATATTTGCTGAAGAAGATGCTAGGTTATTTGCAATAAGTCCAAATGGAAAAAAGAGTTTTGTAAAAGATATTTTGAAGCCGACAATTCGTTTTCCGCAGCAATTTAAATTGAAATAAAAAATGCTTAGATTTCGTCCACCAGTAAAAACTCCTGGACCAATCTTATAAAAAACACTTTCGATCTCAGCCCTAAGAACCCCAACAAAAATTAAGATGTCGCATTTCGTCAGATATAGGAAATACGGGAAGAAATGAAAGCTATAGCTTAAGAACCAACCAAAATTTTAAATTCAATTTTAGTCCTATTATGAAAAATGGATGGATGTATATTTTAGAATGCGCCGACGGTAGTTTTTATACCGTAAGCACCAACGACCTTGAGGTAAGCTTACTTCAGCATCAAAGAGGCGAAGGAGCTAATCACACCAAGAAAAGATTACCAATAAAACTCATCTACTGCGAAGCATACGATAGAGTAGACGATGCCTTTTACCGAGAAAAACAAGTCCAAGGTTGGGGTCGAAAAAAGAAAGAAGCCTTAATAAAAGGGAATCCGGAATTATTGCCTGAATTAGCGGTGGCTTATAGAGATTTAAAAACACCGTTGCCTGAGGCTCTCGAAGACAACAGCATCGGTGGCTTCGAGTGCCTCAGCCACCGTAGCGAAAAACAATCGTTGCCTGAGGCTCTCGAAGGCAACATCAAATCGTTGCCTGAGGCTCTCGAAGGCAACATCAATTCGTTGCCTGAGGCTCTCGAAGGCAACATCAAATCGTTGCCTGAGGCTCTCGAAGGCAACATCAAATCGTTGCCTGAGGCTCTCGAAGGCAACATCAAAACGTTGCTTGAGGATCTCGAAGGCAACAATAAATAGTTGCCTGAGGCTCTCGAAGGCAACATCAATTCGTTGCCTGAGGCTCTCGAAGGCAACATCAAATCGTTGCATGAGGATCTCGAAGACAACAATAAATAGTTGCCTGGGGCTCTCGATGGCAACAAATCCCTATTTTTAACGATCCTGTAAAAGCCAAAATATATGTCCGAATCAAAAGAACACCATCACCATCCTCATGAAGAACGTTTGGGCTTCGTCAATTTGCTGGTGATTGTTTTGTCGATTTATGTATTGTTTGCTTTGGCGATAAGTACTTTTTTTGATTTACCACCTGAGATTCATCGCTTGATTGATTACATCGATGACGGCATTTGTGTTTTCTTCCTTTACGAGTTTTACATGCGCTACAAAAAGGCAAAGAACAAATTACTTTTCATGCGCTGGGGATGGATTGATTTAATTTCGAGTATTCCCACTTTCCATGCATTGCACTCGGGCAGGGCAGTGCGCTTGATTCGATTGCTGCGCATCCTGAGGGCTTTCCGATCGATACGTCATTTGAGTCACCATGTCTTTCTAGACAAAACCAAGGGAACATTTACGACGCTTGCCATCATTGCTGTTTTGATGGTCATCTTTTCCTCGATTGCTATATTACAAGTAGAGCATGCGCCCAATAGCAATATACAGAGTGCAGAAGATGCGCTTTGGTGGGCTTATGTTACTATCACTACGGTAGGGTATGGAGATAAATATCCGGTCACTACTGAGGGGAGAATCATCGCAGTTTTTTTGATGACAACTGGGGTAGCTTTATTCGGGACCTTTACTGCTTATGTTGCTTCTTGGTTTGTGAAAACGCAGCAGGAAGCTGATGAAGGGTAATAGAGTTTTTAGAAGGGCTTCAAGCTGCAAGCCTCAAGCTACAAGCTTTTTTTGATAGCGGACATACAGATTTGGCATTATAGATTAGGATACTAGGATTTGGGATACTACTAATATCAAATTTTGGACTACTGCTGGATCTACATTGCTACAGATATACAGAAATACGGATTTACATTAATACTACAATTATCCCTTTGTAATAATCCTGCAAAAATAAAAGCTATCGGACACAGATTTCGAGGGGAAAATCAGCGAAGTTTTTTTTAACACTAGAGAAACTAAAGCACACAAAAGTACACATGATGTTCTACTGTTTCTATAGTGATCTATAGTGATCTATAGTGATCTCTAGTGATCTCTAGTGTTAAAACCGCAAATCCTAATCGAGCTAATATTTCATTATTTTCCTTAGCTTGTAAATGAGGCCTCTTATAACATGAAGCTTGAGGCTTGAGGCTCCTTAAGGCCTGAGGCTTGCAGCTCCTTAAGGCTTGAAGCTTGTAGCTATTTTAAAGAGCTCTATTTAAAATTTGAAAAAATCCTCTTTCTATCCTCTTGCTCCTTATCGCTTTTATGATAAAGTTCGATGAAAATGATTTTTTGTTCGGTGGGGTAGAGGGCATAAATTAAGCGCATACCTGAATTTACTCCTTTGCCTTTGATGGATTTACAAGCGATCTTTTTAACTTTGATAACACAGGTTTTTAGTCCCAAATTATCCATGCGAAAGCTGAATGGCGGACGTTCATCAGGTAGAATTTCCAATACGCGCTTCACGATTTCTAAATCGTCATTAAGGGATTTGTATTTCTTTAAAAGGTGTTTCAGATCCTTTTTTAATTCGGGCAATTCATCGAAGCTCATTGTACTTCTACTTCATCGCCGTAGTTCCTGACCGAGAAAGGAGCATCTCTATAAAAAGCCAATTCATAATTTATTTCTTCGCCATCTTTTGATGCTAACCAAGGCATGTCCTTGTGGGAATAATTGCTGATAGCCGCCGACGACCAATCACTCATTTGTTCAATCACACGATCAATGACTTCCTTTTCACTTGCCCTAAGTGCTGTTAAATCGGCTTTTTTCAGAGGTAAGTAACGCGTTTGAGGGTAACCATTGTACTCTGACTTTACTTTTTGCAATTGCCCTTTATCGATCATTTGATGGATGATGGTATCCAACTTATGCGGGACCGGACCATAGGGCAATTTCAGATATTTTGCACCGGTTAAATGTTCTTCATACAATTCATAATAATTAAAATCCGAAAAATAAAGCAATTTATAGAGTACGGTTTCTCCAACGTTTGGCTTTCCGGCACAACGTTCCAAAATATACAACAATACATTTTTAAACTTTTTGATTTGCAATGTAGGTACAGAAATACGTTCCTCGGCTTTTTTTGATTTTGCTTCTTCTTTAATTACTAAGCCTGAGTTCGTATTAAAATCCTCTGACATAAAATCATCCAATGAAAACTCCAACACAATGGATAAGTTTTGAAGCTCAAGAATATTAACAGCTCTGTTGCCCAACTCAATTTGAGCCAAGGAGGGGCGAGAAATTTCGACAAGTTTTGCCAATTCTTCCTGCGATAAGCCCTTCCTCTTACGAAGCTCGGTGATTCTCCGACCAATTTGCTTTTGGGAAAGTTTAAAACTCATGACTATTACTTTTAGGATCTTTTACAATACAAAAGTATGAATTGTTTCAAAATAATACAAATGATTGTTCTAAAATAGAACATTTTTGAATTTCAAAGCTGAGTACTTTTTTGAGGAATAAAATCTGACCTTGGACTAAAACTAAAAAAAATGGGCCAAAGATTCAATATTGCCTTCCCGCCTCGGAGGGATGGTGATAATTTTTTACAATTAATCTTCGAATTATAAAAGTCAACCTATTTCAGGCTAAGACACAGAATCCAGAATCCAGAATCGAGAATCGAGAATCGAGAATCCAGAATCGAGAATCGAGCATCGAGAATCGAGAATCGAGAATCGAGAATCTTAAAATTGAGAATAAAAACTTAAAAAAATAGCTAAACTTCGTTTATAGCGTCTCACACCTCCACACTTAACCTCAACCTAGCTCCTAAACCTTCGCTAATAATTCGTTGGAGGGTAGAGAGCCGGATGTCGCTGGCATCGTTTTCGATTCGGGAGATGTAGTTTTTAGTGGTGCCGCATTTTTCGGCGACTTGCTCTTGGGTGAGACCCATTTCCTTTCTGATTTCTTGCAGCAATAAGCCTAACTTGAATGCTTCAAATTCTTGCTCGTATTTTTCACGTTTTGCACTTCCTCTTTTTCCGTATAGTTCATCCAGATGTTCGGTGAAGGAATAAAGATTGAGATTGTTCTTTTTCATAGTGGTATTGTTTTTTGATATTTCTGCTAATTCTATTTCTGCCCTTGGTGTTTTTTGGGTTTTCTTTTGAAATCCATTTATTAAAATAATAAGATTGCCTTCGTCGAAAAAACAGAATACTCTGTAAATATTCGAACCCGATTCAACCCTAATTTCAAACAAACCATTCGATTCTTTTATCGATCGAAAGTATTTGTCCGGAACATATTCAATTTGACTGACCAAATGCAGCGTCCAATTGAACTTTTTCTTCTCACTTGAGCGTAGCTTGGTAAAGAATTTGAGGTAATAATCTTTATAATAATATATCTGTCGCATACTTTTAACGACTCGCCAAAGTTACCTATTTAGGCAACCACAAACAAGTTTTTTTTACTTTATTTTAATTAATTTATTTTGAACTTTTTGCTGGAAAATATGAATACTCGATATCATTAAATAGCTGTAGCTAGGTTGTTTTAATTTTACATTATTTGTGGTTTTTTTTAATATTTTCTTCTAATAAAAATCGCATCTAATTAAATAAAGAATCTTTTTTACCACAGCGACACTGAGTAAAAAGAGGGTTCACAGAGGCTCGCGCGAAGAAATAACTTGAAGCAGGAAGCTTACGCGGCTTGTAGCATATTTTTTAGCAGTATTGTCGAGTTGTCAACACTAGAAAAAGAGTTAACACATTAACTTAAATTAACCAGAAACTAGATAGAAAAGTCTCATTAAATTTAGGCAAGGTCAAAAAAATCGAGAATCCAGAATCTCACACCACATGGAATAAACATAGTAGTTAGTTTTGAATAATCCTATGAGCAAAAAACCCGCAAGCAAAGCTTGCGGGTTTTTTAATAGGGTAGGGGGAGTTTTAGTTCTCCGAGCTATCCTCTGCTGCGTCGTCGTTCCAGTTGCTTAGTACTAGAATTTCGTTCACTTGGACTTCTGTGAAGTATTTCTTCTGTCCTGATTTGTCGGTGTAGCTTCTGCTCACCAGTTTGCCCTCGAGGGCGATTTTGCTTCCCACTTTGGTGAAGCGTTCCAAGGTCTCGGCCGGTTTGCCGAATGCCACCAGATTATGCCATTGCGTATCGGTGACGCGTTCGCCTTTCGCATTGCGATAGGTCTCGTTAGTAGCGATGGTGCATTTCGCAAGTTTGCGTCCGCCTTCCATCATTTTGATTTCGGGATTAAACCCTAAGTTGCCAATCAAGTTGACTTTGTTTTTTAATGAGTTCATTTTCTTTTTCGGTTTTAAGTTTTTACAACAGCTGTTGCGCGCAGCTCTTATTTCTTGTCGACGATGCAAAGATGTGGTGCTCCGTTCGAATTAGTCGGGGGATAAACGTTTACAGTCGACTACAAATGTTTACAAACGGATTTTTTAAGCTATAAGCTTCTTGAGGCTTGCAACTTGAAACATCTTGAGGCTTGAAGCTTGCGGTTTGCGGCTTGAAGCTTGAAGCTCCTTAAGGCTTGCAGCTTGAAGCTTCTTGAGGCTTAAAGCTTGCAGCTTGCAGCTCCTTGAAGCTTGTAGCCATTTGTAAACGTTTAAATACATCTATTTTTTCAACATCAAAAAGCTGAATTATAGCTATTTACGTTAAAAATGAGTTGGTAAACGCTTGTAAACATTTGGAATCGTTTGAAAGTGGATATACTTTAGCGCTTCGTTCTTATGATTTGGGAAAATTTTCGAAGGCCCAAAAGAAATGCTTCTGCTTAAGCTTACTCATTTTAAATAAAGCAATATGTCAAAAAAATGTCTCGATTGCGGGGAGGTCATTAGTGGCCGCACCGACAAAAAATTCTGTTCCGATATGTGTCGAAACGCGTATCACAACCGGTTTCATGGCTACAGAAATGCCTTAATCCGTCATGTGAATCATAAACTCCGAAGAAACCGTCAAATTCTCTTTGAGATGTCGAGATCGAAGGATGAGGAATTGAGCAAGGATCAGCTCTTATACAATGGTTTCGATTGGCAGTTCTTTACAGAAGAGCTGATCGTTGAATCGTACATTCATCGTTTTTGCTACGATTTAGGGATCGAAATATTCAAGGATGAGGTTTTAAGAATTGTATCGAAGAATTATAAACGCAGGAAGGTGATATCAATTCATGAGCAGATAGCGGCGGAGGATGGGCTATGAGCTTTGAGCCTTGAGCTGTGAGCTATGATGAGCTTTGAGCTATGAGCTTTGAGCTATGAGCTTTGAGTTTTGAGCTGTGAGCTTTGAGTTTTGAGCTGTGAGCTTTGAGTTTTGAGCTGTGAGCTTTGAGTTGTGAGCTATGAGGAAATTTGTGGATTGGCGGTTGTGAATTGCTGATCGGTGAATTGCTGAATTGCTGAATTGCTGAATTGCTGAATCGGTGAATTGCTGAATTGCTGAATTGCTGAATCGGTGAAAATATTTTTCCTCTGGCCCATTGTTCTATAATATATATTATGTTAAGTAGCATATAATTAGAAAAGAGGCTCTTAGCCTCTCTTCTCATGATTTGTATGTGCTTTTCGATGCTCGATTCTAGATGCTCGATGCTCGATGCTCGATTCTAGAAAATTATTGAAGAAACTATATCCCTCTTCAAAGTGCGAAGCCACTGTTGCTCACTCACTTCGCTTTACTTCTCTTTTATTAATGTTAACGAATGGTTAATAAATATCAGCGAATAATCTTTATAATACCATATATTCGAAACTACTCCAGCTTCTGTAATCTTCTCGACACTATTTGGATTGCCAACTATCGAATAAACTGAATAGTCAATCATTCCAATTTGAAGGTCATTTCTCGTCCCACTTTTATTTTCTTTCGCAAAATGATCTCCTGCCGCTTGGAAATATTTAGCTCTATCAAAATCATTTAGCCTTGTAGATATTTGTTTAAGTGTTTGAATACTAGATAAATCCGACATATTTAACTCGTAGGCATTTTCTAAATAAGGTAAAGCTTCTTTGAATTTTGATTCGAATTTTTTCTTTGCTACATCATATTCATTAAATTTATTGGCTGGAATCTTATTAGCTTTATTCACCATTTCAGCCCCCTCATTAAAGTATAAAGCACCTAAATTGTAGATCGCATCAAAATAATCTGATTTTAATTTAATGGCGTTTTTATAATATTCGATAGCAATTGCTTTATAATCTATGAAACTAATTGGTTTTGTATAATTTGCTTGGTCACCCTTAGAAGTTAATTTATTGTTTGAAAAACTTAAAAACAAACCATCGAAATAAGAGTAAGATATTACATCACTATTTCCATTTTTTAGTCTATTAAATTCGACTCCTTTAGCACCTAAAATTGAGTCAATTTGAATTTTATTCATTCCAATTTCAGCTTTAGAATAAAGTTTTAAAATATTATCATAAAATTTATCAGCTAAGGAAGCCTTAATAAAGTGTAAAATTGGATTTTGCGGATCCTGTTTCAATGCATCTTCAGTCTGAGCGAAAGCTTCTTTATATCTGCCAGCAGATAAATAAACATTTAAGCCTTGTGTAATTAAATCTAAATCTTCCGGAAATTTGGTCCTTCCTTCGTTGATGGTTAATAAGGCATTGGCCGTGTCTTTTTGGTCAAGATACATGTTGGCCATCAAACTATACAACTTTGACCCTCCGTAGTTTGCGGCAGTTAACATCTTGAAGTTGTTTAAGGCAATGGTGAGTTCGCCCATTTTGTCGGCAGCAAGCGCTGCGTTGTAAATGGCTAGCGTATCCACTCTTTTGAAATACTTTTTGTTGAGTTCAGCCGACGATTGGAAAGCCTTTAAAGCTTCAGGATATTTAGCATCCTTGTATTTGTCAACACCTTCGTTTAAAGATTGCGAAGCTATAATTTCCAAACGTTTAATGATATCATCTCTGAACTCATTCTTAGTATCTAATTCTAGTGCTTTTTCATAAGAAATACGCGCCTCGTTTAATGCCCCGGGCTTTAAAGCAGCGAATTCAGGTTTTACCGACTCATGAAGAGCATGATAAATACTGCCTTTGTAATACCAGGTCTTGGCATAATCGCGAGTCGATTCTGAAGTGGCCGCACCATCAATCGCTTCTTTGGCTTTGTCTAAATCGTCGTAACGAAGGTAGTTGAAAGCAGTTTGTACGGCAGCTTTTTGAGCACTGGCAGATATTGAAACTGTTAGTGCAAGTAAAACTAATAAACGTTTCATATTAAAATGATTATAAATTAAATTTTATCTTAGTTATTGTCCTTGTTTTCTTCTTCTGATGTGCCCTCTTCTGTATCATCTTCGCCGGCATTTTGGTCCGGATTTTCATCGGTATTGAGCTCAGTGTTTTCTTCGCCCTCTGCTGTAGAGATGGAAGTATCGATTGTATTTTCGATGACATTGCCATTCTCATCGGTCATGACTACAGACTCATCGACTTCCAATTCCAGGGATTTCAATAAATGCTCCTCCACTTTGGCAATGGATGCAATTTCATCTTCCCCATCTAATCGAATCAATTTCACACCTTGCGTAGCACGACCCATAACGCGTAACTCATCAACCGGAGTACGTATCGTTGTTCCCTTCTTGGTGATAATCATCAAATCGTCACCATCTACTACGGATTTAATCCCCACCAATTGACCGGTTTTATCAGTCACCTGAAGCGTCTTCACTCCTTTACCTCCACGGTTGGTTACACGGTAATCTTCAATATCAGTACGTTTTCCATATCCTTTCTCAGAAACTACGAGAATAGTATCAGGTTTTGTTGTATCAATACAAACCATTCCGATAACCTCATCGTTTTTGTTACCAAGGCTAATTCCGCGAACTCCGGAAGCATTTCTTCCCATTGGTCGCACGGTCGACTCATTGAATCGAATTGCTCTACCTGACTTCACGGCCAATAGAATTTCATTGGTTCCGTTGGTCAATCTGGCTTCAATAAGTTCATCACCATCATGAATGGTTATGGCATTGATTCCGGTTTGACGTGGACGTGAATACGCTTCTAATTGTGTCTTTTTGATGGTGCCCTTGCGTGTACAAAGGATGATGTGATTGTTGTTGAGATAATCTTCCTCATCCAAATTCATCACGTTCACAAAAGCCTTGACTTTATCGTCCGGCGTGATGCTGATTAAATTCTGAAGTGCCCTTCCTTTGGTATTCTTAGCTCCTTCCGGAATTTCGTATACGCGCAACCAGAAGCACTTTCCTTTTTCAGTAAAGAGCAAGAGGTAATTGTGATTGGTGGCTACGAAGAGATGTTCTACAAAGTCCTCATCACGGGTAGCAGCACCTGAAGATCCTCTACCGCCTCTGCCCTGAATTCGGTATTCATTTAAGGAAGTACGTTTGATGTATCCAAGATGTGATATAGTCACTACAACAGCATCATTGGCAATCAAATCCTCCATACTGAGATCGTCGGCGTTGTACACGATTTCTGTGCGTCGTTCATCTCCGTATTTATCTTTCATTTCCTGCATTTCGTCTCTCAGAATTTTCATTCTTAAAACTTCATCAGACAACACCTGCATGTAATAATCTATCATTTTCTTGATCTCAGCATATTCCGCTTTGATCTTGTCGCGTTCCAGTCCGGTTAAACGCTGTAAACGCATCTCCAAAATGGCCTTTGATTGAATTTCGCTCAATTGAAAAGCCTCCATTAATCCGGTCTTTGCTTCGTCCGGAGTTTGTGACTTTCTGATTAATGCAATCACCTCATCTAAATGATCGAGGGCAATCAACAAACCTTCTAAAATATGGGCTCTTTTCTCTGCTTCTCTTAATTCATATTTCGTTTTACGAATCAATACTTCATGACGATGTGCGACAAAGTGAACAATCATGTCCTTCAACGTCAACATCATTGGACGACCACCCACTAGAGCAATGTTATTGATGCTGAATGAATTCTGAAGGTCGGTATGTTTGTAAAGATGGTTCAATACTACGGATGCCATCGCGTCACGCTTAATTTCGTACACGATACGCATTCCAACTCGATCCGACTCATCACGAATATCGCTGATGCCTTCAATCTTTTTATCACTGATAAGATCAGCAGTTTTCTTGATCATATCCGCCTTATTCACCTGATATGGAATCTCCGTAACGATGATTCTTTCACGTCCGCTAGTGGTATTTTCAATCACTGCTTTCGCACGAATAACTACACGTCCACGTCCGGTTTCGTAAGCTGTTTTCACACCTGAATGACCGTAAATAATTCCACCTGTAGGGAAATCAGGAGCTTTTACAATTTTAATAAGTTCTTCGAAAGTGATCTCATTATTATCGATATAAGCCATGATCGCATCCAAAACCTCGGTAAGGTTATGAGGAGCCATATTGGTGGCCATGCCTACTGCGATACCGGAAGCTCCGTTCACCAAAAGGTTTGGAAGTTTCGCCGGCAATACTGTTGGCTCTTCTAATGTATCATCAAAGTTGAGACGAAAATCAACAGTTTCCTTGTCGATATCGGCTAACATTTCCTCGGCAAATTTGCGTAAACGTGCTTCTGTATAACGCATTGCAGCCGGACTATCGCCATCCACAGATCCAAAGTTTCCTTGGCCATCCACCATCATGTAACGGAGTGACCAGGGCTGAGCCATACGCACCATCGCATCATAAACGGAACTATCGCCATGAGGATGGTATTTACCCAATACCTCTCCTACTATCCTTGCCGACTTCTTATGAGCGCGGTTGGACAATATGCCCAAATCCAACATTCCAAAAAGTACACGGCGGTGTACAGGTTTAAATCCATCGCGCACATCCGGTAGAGCTCTTGAAACAATAACCGACATCGAATAATCGATGTAGGCGGTTTTCATTTCATCTTCAATATTAATTCGGACGATTTTTTCGCCTTCTGCCATTTTTATATGTTTTTATTGTCTTATTAGCTAATTAGAAATCTCCTTTGAACAAGGTCTTGACCAAGAGTGTTTTAATGATGTTAATCAAATGTTGATAAAGATTTTCAGAGAAGCACGAAGGTAGCGAAATCGAAGCATATTTTTGGAGACAAGGCGTTCTAATTATTAACAATGTAATAATAATGTAAGATGCCCTAAAAAAACTTGGTTTGAAGCTATGTAAGATTGTAAATTACACCGGAAGGCCTTGCAATAAATTAAGCTTTAAATCGTCCTACAGAACACAAATACCAACAATTAAAACTTTTTTAATTCTCTTACGTTCAAAATATATTAAATCGAAGAAGTTTATGGAAGCTAAATTCTCACCTCGTGTAAAAGATGTCATCACTTTCAGTCGTGAAGAGGCATTGCGATTAGGTCACGATTACATAGGAACGGAACATTTATTACTCGGGCTCATCCGTGAAGGAGAAGGCATGGCAATAAAATTTCTGAAATCCTTAAACATTAACTTGGTGGAATTGCGTAAGTCGGTAGAGAATGCAGTAAAAGGCAATTCCGGCACCGTAAGCAATTTGAACAATATTCCTTTAACCAAGCAAGCGGAGAAGGCTTTAAAGATTACCTACCTCGAAGCAAAAATTTTCAAAAGTGAAATCATCGGCACAGAGCATTTGTTGCTAGCGATTTTAAAAGACGAAGACAACATTGCTACACAAATCCTAAATCAGTTTGGAATAACATATGACATTATGCGTGAAGAACTAGAATTATTTAAATCGAATTTCAAATCAGAAGCTCCACAATCATCGAACGATGATGATCCTTATTCAAAGGATGATGACGGTCCTTCTTTCGGATCATCTCCCAAAAAACCGGGCGAATCAAAATCAAAAACTCCGGTCCTTGACAATTTCGGAAGAGATTTAACAAAGGCTGCCGAAGAAGGAAAACTTGATCCAATTGTAGGACGTGAAAAAGAAATTGAGCGTGTTTCTCAAATTCTTTCCCGTAGAAAAAAGAACAATCCTATCCTCATCGGAGAACCCGGTGTTGGTAAGTCGGCGATAGCTGAAGGTCTTGCTTTGCGTATTATCCAACGTAAAGTTTCACGCGTATTATTTGGTAAGCGCATTGTGACCCTTGATTTAGCTTCATTGGTTGCCGGTACCAAATACCGCGGACAATTTGAAGAGCGCATGAAAGCGGTGATGAACGAATTGGAAAAATCGCCGGACGTTATTTTATTTATAGATGAGATTCATACCATCATTGGTGCAGGTGGTGCTTCAGGATCATTGGATGCATCGAATATGTTTAAGCCGGCATTAGCACGTGGCGAAATTCAATGTATCGGTGCTACTACTTTAGATGAGTATCGTCAGTACATCGAAAAAGATGGCGCACTTGATCGTCGTTTCCAAAAAGTAATTGTTGATCCAACTTCTATCGAAGAGACCATCCAGATTTTACAAAACATCAAAGAGCGTTATGAAGAACATCATCACGTGACCTATACCGACGAGGCAATTAATGCTTGTGTGAAGTTGACCGGACGTTATATCACCGATCGTTTTCTTCCGGACAAAGCCATTGATGCTTTGGACGAGTCCGGATCAAGAGTTCATATTTCAAACATTCACGTTCCTCAAAATATCATCGAATTAGAGAATAAAGTTCAGGATATTAAAGTGGAGAAAAACAAAGTTGTTCGTTCTCAGAAATACGAAGAAGCTGCTCGCTTACGCGATACCGAAAAACAATTATTAGAGCAATTAGAATCGGCCAAGCATACCTGGGAAGAAGAAACCAAGAACCAACGTTACAAAGTTGATGTGGAAGATGTGGCGCATGTGGTAGCGATGATGAGTGGCATTCCTTTGACACGAATTGCAGAAGCAGAAACCACCCGATTGATCAACATGCCTGAAGAGTTAAAAGGCAAAGTAATTGGACAGGCCGAAGCAGTCAAAAAAGTGGTGAAAGCCATTCAACGTAACCGCGCCGGATTAAAAGACCCGAACAAACCGATTGGTACATTCATTTTCTTAGGTCCTACCGGAGTTGGTAAAACAGAATTAGCAAAAGAATTAAGTCGTTACCTATTTGATACCACGGATGCCTTAATTCGCATCGACATGAGTGAATACATGGAAAAATTCGCAGTATCACGATTGATTGGAGCGCCTCCGGGATATGTAGGATATGAAGAAGGTGGACAGTTGACAGAAAAAGTTCGACGCAAGCCCTACTCTATTGTTTTGTTAGACGAGATTGAGAAAGCACATCCGGATGTATTCAACTTGTTATTGCAAGTATTGGATGAAGGACAATTGACGGATAGCCTTGGTCGTAAGATCGATTTCAAAAACACCATCATCATCATGACTTCCAATATTGGATCACGTCAGTTGAAAGATTTTGGTCAAGGTGTTGGATTTGGAACCTCTGCAAAATCGAGTCAGGCCGATGATCATTCACGTTCTGTTATTGAGAGTTCATTGAAAAAAGCTTTCGCTCCCGAATTTTTAAATCGTATTGATGATGTGGTGGTCTTTAATAGTTTAAGCAAAGATGACATCTTCAAAATTATTGATCTTGAATTAGAGACTTTATACAATCGTGTTGCTGAGTTGGGCTACAAAGTAAAACTCACCGTGGAGGCCAAAGAATTCTTAACCGACAAAGGTTATGATTCTAACTTCGGAGCGCGTCCCTTGAAGCGTGCCATTCAGAAATACATCGAAGATCCGATGGCTGAAGAAATCATCAAAGGTCAGCTTACCGAAGGCGACACCATTGAATTAGGTTGGGAGAAAGATACTGAGCAGTTAAGCATCAACATAGTTAAACCGCCGAAGCCGAGGAAGAAGAAGGAAGAATCTTAATTTAGATCGGAGTTCGGAGTTCGGAGTTCGGAGTTCGGAGTTCGGAGTTCGGAGTTAAAAATAAATACTTAGTCCGGTGAGAAATCATCGGACTTTTGTTTTGTATAAATTTAGCTTTTATACATGAATTTATAGGAGGGTACAGATCTACCCTTCGTCCGATAGCTATCGGACAAGCTCAGGGCAAGCGGATTTATAAGGATTTACTGATTACGGATTTATAAGGATTACGGATCTACAGATAAGAAAAACAACCAACAACTAACGACTAACGACTAAAGACCAACGACCAAAGTAGGTGAGAAATCATCGGACTTTTGTTTTGTATAAATTTAGCTTTTATACATGAATTTATAGGAGGGTACAGATCTACCCTTCGTCCGATAGTTATCGGAAAAGCTCAGGGCAAGAGGATTTATAAGGATTTACTGATTACGGATTTATACGGATTACGGATCTACAGATTAGAAAAACAACCAACAACTAACGACCAACGACTAACGACCAACGACCAAAGTAGGTGAGAAATCATCGGACTTTTTTTTTGAATAAATTTAGCTTTTATACATGAATTTATAGGAGGTTACAGATCTACCCATCGACTTCGCTCAGGGCAACCGGATCTACAGATAAGAAAACGTCTATTGGCTTGCAGCTTGAGGCATGCGGCATGCGGCATGCGGCATGCGGCTTGAAGCTTGCGGCTTGCAGCTTGAGGCATGCGGCATGCGGCATGCGGCATGCGGCTTGAAGCTTGCGGCTTGCGGCTTGAAGCTTGAAGCTTGAAGCTTGAAACTTGCAGCTACATTTTAGCCATCACCTCATTACTCACTCCCGTATAAGAAAACCCTCCGTCGTGGAAGAGGTTTTGCATGGTGACGTGTTTGGTGAGATCGGAGAAGAGTGCGATGCAATAGTCGGCGCAGGCTTCGGCGGGTGCATTACCTAGAGGAGAAATTTGATCGGCGTAATTAAAGAAGGAATCGAATCCTTTGACGCCTTGTCCGGCTGTAGTTTTTGTTGGCGATTGCGAGATGGTATTTACACGCACCTTTTTCAATTTACCGAAATGATATCCGAAGCTACGTGCAATACTTTCGAGCATCGATTTTGCATCGGCCATGTCGTTGTAATCTGGAAAAACACGTTGTGCGGCAATGTAGGTTAAAGCCACAATACTGCCCCACTCGTTCATCGCATCTTGCTTTAGCGCAGCCTGACAAACACGGTGCAATGACATCGCAGAGATATCAATTGTTTTGTGAAAATATTCGTGATCTAAATCGGTATATGGTTTATTCTTTCTAACGTTGGGCGACATACCAATGGAATGTAAAACGAAATCGATTTTACCTCCTAAAACTTCCATAGACTCAGCAAATAATTTTTCGAGGTCGGCATTGGATGTAGCATCCGCCCCGATGACTTTTGCATTGCATTCTGCAGCCAAATCGTTGATAGCTCCCATTCGTAAAGCAACGGGTGCATTCGAGAGTACAAATGTTGCACCTTCTTCATGTGCGCGTTGAGCAACTTTCCATGCTATGGATTGCGGATCTAATGCTCCGAAAATAATTCCTCTTTTTCCTTTCAACAATGAGTATGACATAATCTTAGTTTATGGTTCAAAAATAATAATTTGATTCGAGCCGAGGCATTGCCTTTATTAACTCGTTGATATTTGGCTTATTGACTTAACAAAACACGGGCATTGTCCAGGGCAGCCTCGGTTAAGACTTCACCACTGAGCATGCGTGCAATTTCATTCAAGCGCTCATCTTCGTTCAACATTTTCAACATAGATCGTGTGCTTGATTTTTTTACTTCTTTATAAACGAGGAAATGCGAATTTCCTTTTGATGCAATTTGTGGGAGATGGGTAATGGCCAAAACTTGGTGTCCCTTCGCCATTTGTTTGAGAATAGCCCCTACTCTAGCTGCAGTCTCTCCGGAGATTCCTGTATCAATCTCATCAAAGATCACGGTAGGCATAGCCGTCATTCTTGCCATGATGGATTTGATGCATAACATCAGTCGTGACATTTCTCCTCCTGATGCTACTTTCGCCAACTCTTTAAAATCGCCGCCTTTATTAGCAGAAAACAAGAACTGAATTTTCTCCATGCCGTCGTTTGAAAAAACACCTTCTGCTTCTTCCAATAATGCAATGCGAAGTACGGCATGTGGCATCGCCAATTCGGAAAGTTGTAAAGTTACTTCTTTCTCTAAAGCAGGAATTGCTTTTTTACGAGAAGCGGTTAAAGAATTTCCTGATTTTATCAATGCCGATTTTTTCGTTTCGAGTTCTTTTTTCAATCGAATGATTTGATCATCGAAGGAACTGATGCGCTCTAATTTTTGAGAAAGATCTTCTTCAAATGAAAGTAACTCTTCCACTGAATTCAAATTATGCTTTTTCTGGAGATGGTATATTTGGCTCAAACGTTCATTGATCTGCTCCAATTTTTTTGGATCAGGTTGTAAATTTCCGTTGGCATCTTCCAATTCCGAATAAAGATCTTTTAGCTCAATCAATACAGAATGTATACGGTCGCTTTGCTGGGTATAGGATTCATCGTATTTTTTTAATCCGGAAATCATTTGATGGATGGAACTCAGCTGCGCAATCACATTCTCATCACCATCGCGAAGTAATTGCAAAGAATGATTCAATTGCTCAAGGATATCTTCTCCATGCTCTAATTTCTGCTGCTCCGATTCCAGTTGAGTTTGCTCCCCGGATTTCAATTTCAAAGCTGAAATTTCATTGTACTGAAAATTCAGATAATCTAAATCACTTTTACTCTTCGCATCTTCCTGTAAAAGTAATTGCAATTCTTTCTCCGCATTTTTCCAGATGCTAAAATTGCTTTTATAGGATTTAATCAATTCCTGATTTCCGGCATAGGCATCCAATACATTCAATTGAAAACTGCGGTTACCTAACAGCAGCGATTCATGCTGACTATGTATATCGACTAAGCGAGATGACAGTTCTTTTAAAGTGGAAAGATTCACAGGCGTATCATTCACGAATGCTCGAGATTTTCCTTCCGGATTTATTTCTCTACGGATGGTACAAAGCTCTTCGTAATCCAGCTCACGTTCTTTAAAAAACTCATTCATCTTATAAGAACGAATATCGAACACGCCTTCGATAATGCATTTTTTTTTCTTGTCGAGCAATTCTCCTACATCGGCTCTTTGACCCAACATCAATCCTAATGCACCAAGCAAAATGGATTTACCGGCTCCGGTTTCACCGGTGATGATACCCAATCCTTTTTCGAGACGGATATCTAGCTCGTCGATCAGAATAAAATTCTTTACTGAAAGTTGTTGTAACATGTTTACATAGATAAGAAAAAGGTGAGATTAAAAAAATTAATTGCCCGTTATTTTCTGGTATTTGGAAGTATTTATCGGATCAATATCGCTTAAAGTTTGCTTTGCTTGATTTTTCACATCTGCAGGAGCACCTGTAAAAATATTCACCATTTCATCCGATTTCGCATCAAATAAAGTCTTCATAAAAACAGAAAGCGGTTTGTCGTTATGCACCTTTCTTAACTTTTCCAAACTTGCTCCCATCAATCGTGCTGACTCATCGGTTTTTTTCGTCATCACATCTAAACCTTTACGATGTAATTCATAATAGAAAGTACGAATAGGTTTATAGATTGGATTATTGATATTTTCCATCAACCAAAAACGATTTCTCAATCCTTCAAAAGCTTTCCAACCGGGCTCTGCAGTATTCGATGCATTAGCAACAATCGCTTGTGCTTTTGCGAAATAAGGATTGCCACCATTGGGTGAAAAAGTTTCAGCATCAAAACCAATTACAGTATACGCATAAAATGCAAGCACCATTAAAAGATTTGGATTCACTTGTCCGTCGTTGTACTCGAAAGGTTGATACTCTGCATAACGAAAATTAAAATCATCGTCTTTATAATTTAGGATGGGTGAATTGTACGAAGTCCCGAATACCGGACGACGTGAACTCACCTGAATACTTCCTTTGAATTCATCTGTACCCACTCTCTCGGAAAGTTCAATTTGAATACTACATTCAATTTTTTCTTCCGACTTATATTTATCGCTGGTCCATTTCGTATTATTCATAAACTCCATCACTGAAGTTTGCAAAGTTGTAAAAATACGACGATCGGAAGTTTGAATTCGCGGAGCGATCACACTCACGGTGCAATTCAATTCTTGCGCATACATTTCTGTTGCGGCTAAGACGAAGATCAGGGAAAACAATATTAATTTACGCATGCATCAAATGTACTAAGGATTCAACAATTTTCTCTGCTACTTTTAATTTTGACATCAAAGGGAGTTCTTCTTTCTTATTATTTCCAAAAACGAAGGTCACTTTATTCGTATCGGTTCCGAAACCGGCGCCCTTATCATTGAGTGAATTAAGCACAATGAAATCGAGGTTTTTACTTTTCAATTTACCGGAAGCATTTTCCAATTCGTTATTTGTTTCCAAAGCAAAACCAACGAGGAATTGATTTTTCTTTTTCATCTCCCCCAATCGAGCTGCAATATCAACGGTTTTACTCAATTCTAATTGCATGTTCTCTCCCGACTTCTTTACTTTCTGATCGGCTACTGTGCTTGGACGATAATCGGCAACTGCTGCTGTCATGATGGCGGCATCTGAATCAGGAAAATATTTCAAACAAGCATTTAGCATTTCTTCTGCTGTGATGACAGGAATGTGATTCAATCCGGCCGGAACTTTTTCTTGCAATGGACCTGCTACTAAATGAACAGTTGCGCCCATCTCCATTAACACTTTAGCAATTGCAATTCCCATTTTACCTGTGGAATGATTCGTAATAAAACGAACGGGATCGATGGCTTCACGAGTAGGTCCTACGGTCACTAAAACGTTTTTTCCTTTTAAGGGAAGATCTTTCGTGAAGTGTGCAATTACCTTTTCTAATATTTGTTCAGGCTCTTCCATCCTTCCTTCGCCGATGATTCCTGAAGCTAATTCACCGTGTACAGGACCGATGATGGTATGACCTCTTTCACGAATTACTTCCAAATTTTTATTGGTTGCAGGATGTAGAAACATATCATGATCCATCGCAGGAGCCACAAAAACCGGACAACGTGCAGAGAGATAAACGGCCTGAAGCAAATTCTCACAAGTGCCGTTGGAGAAGGCTGAAAGTGTGTGCGCTGAGAGCGGAGCTATTAAAAAAAGATCTGCCCAAATGCCCAAACTCACATGATTGTTCCAGGTATTTTCTTCAGTAATCATTTCCGATAAAACCGGCTTTCCCGACAAAACGGAAAGTGTTAAAGGGCTTACGAAATCTAAGGCAGAATGAGTTGCAACCACCTGTACTTCAGCACCCTCCCCTATTAATAGGCGACAAAGTGGTGCTGATTTATAAGCAGCAATGCTTCCTGTTACTCCGAGAATAATTTTTTTTCCGGACAGGCGCATAGTAAGGTTTATTGCTCTTTCGAAGGATTACGGTGATAAATCTTACCGTCAAGAAATTCCTGAATCGCAACTAAGCTTGGCTTAGGAAGCTTTTCATAATGCTTAGAAATTTCAATTTGTTCTCTGTTTTCAAAAATTTCTTCCAAGTTATCAGTGATACTTGCGAACTCCGACAACTTATCATTCAACTCTTCCTTCATTTCTGCAGAGATGTGATTTGCTCTTTTTGAGAGTACCACCAAGCTCTCATATACATTATGAGTCTTGTCTTCAAAGTTCAAAAGATCTCTGGTAACTGTTGTATTTGTTGATGATTTGTAATTAGCCATGTATACTATATATATATGTATGATGAATAAACGCGAACTATTGCTTTGCAGTTTTGCTCATTGAGTCCAATTCTTTGCTGATTTGTTCAAAGAGTCTTTCTGCGTCGCGAAGATACCGACTTTGCGCGAAATTATCCACTAAATTATAATACTCTTCTTGGGCGGCTTTCAAACGTTCAAGTCGCTTAGAATCAATAGAATTCATAGCATAATTATAAGAAGCCCTCAAACTCAGGTACATGGACTCCTCTCTAAACTTCGTATAAGGATAGTCTTTTAGCAGATTTGCAAAGGCCACCACGGCTGCTTTATAGTTCTCTGTCTTATAATAGAGCTTTGCATTATTAAAAGTTTTTTCTTCCAGCTTCAAGCGCAACTCATCAATTTTTTTGTTTGCTTCTTCCACTTTAGCACTTTGTGGAAATTTATTAATGAAGATTTGGAACTTATCGACGGCTTCAATGGTGCTGCTTTGATCCAAACTTGAAATCGGAGAATCTAAATAAAAACAATACGCATACATGTATTGCATTTCTTCAGCGTGCGAACTATTCGGATAACTTTGAACAAAATTATTGAAGTGATAAGCGGCCATTGTGAAGTCATCAACATAATAAGTGCAATACGTATAATAGAAATATGACATCTCTGCTTTTGATGTTCCGCGATAAACAGAAATCAATTCTTCGAACAATTGCAATGCATGATAGTAATCTTTTTTCTCGTAATAATTCACAGCGGCTTTGTACTTCGCCTCCATATCTGTGCTCTTCATGTGCTGTTGAAATTTGCTACATGACGAAATACTAACAAGAATAAAAATAATTAAGAGAAGTCGTTTCATTGATTTTTCATTGGTGATGCAAAGATACTAAATTGTAATTTGCGATTTACTTGATTAACAAATGTATGTTGAAAACATTATGAGTTCAGAAGCTTTTGATGATAATATAGTTGTGATATTTCGGTCGAATTCTATAACGAAAATAAAACAACGTTAGCGAAAGAAAAAAAGTATATTAAATAAAGAGATGACAGATATATTCGAAAAGATCCGCAAGAACAGGGGTCCGCTTGGAATGCACGCGAAGGATGCTCATGGATATTTTACTTTTCCGAAATTAGAAGGAGACATATCTAATAAGATGGTGTTTCGTGGTAAGGAGAAATTAGTTTGGAGTTTAAATAATTATTTGGGACTAGCCAATCATCCGGAAGTAAGAAAAGCAGATGCTGATGCAGCATCTCAATATGGTTTTGCTTTACCGATGGGTGCCCGCATGATGTCGGGAAATTCTAATTTGCATGAGCAATTAGAATCTGAATTATCTCAATTCATGAAAAAAGAAGATACGATTCTTTTGAATTTTGGATATCAGGGAATGGTAAGTGCGATTGATAGTTTGGTGGATCGACATGATGTGATTGTATATGATTCGGAATCGCATGCATGTATTGTTGATGGTTTACGCTTACATATGGGGAAGCGTTTTGTGTATCCGCATAATGATATTAACAATTTGGAGAAGCAATTGGAGCGCGCCACGAAGCTGGTAAGCGAAACAAATGGTGGCATCATGGTTGTTACGGAAGGTGTTTTCGGAATGTCGGGCGACCAGGGAAAGTTGAAGGAGATTGTTGAATTAAAAAAGAAATTTAATTTCCGTTTGTTTGTTGATGATGCGCATGGTTTTGGAACCATGGGAAAAACCGGAGCCGGTGTTGGAGAACATCAAGGTTGTCAAGATGGAATTGATGTTTACTTCGGAACTTTCGCTAAATCTATGGCGCTGATCGGTGCCTTTATTAGTAGTGATGAGCAAGTCGTAGAATACTTGCGTTATAATATGCGTTCTCAAATTTTCGCTAAATCATTGCCGATGCCATTAGTGGTAGGTGCATTGAAGCGATTGGAATTATTAAGAACAAAGCCTGAGTTGAAAGAGAACTTATGGAAAATTACAAATGCACTTCAGTCGGGATTAAAGGCAGAAGGATTTGAAATTGGAAATACCGATTCACCGGTAACTCCGGTTTTCTTAAACGGCACTATTCCGGAAGCAACGAATTTAATTTTAGATTTGCGTGAGAATTATGATATCTTTTGTTCGATGGTAGTTTACCCTGTTGTTCCAAAAGGTGTTATCTTGCTGCGGTTAATACCAACAGCAGTACATACTATTGAAGATGTGAATTACACCATTAGCGCTTTCAAAGACATTCATAAAAATCTGAAAGCAGGAAAGTACAACGTAGATAAAATAGTAACAACAATTAACTAAACCTTGATGAAGAAAAGTAAATCACCATGCGGTTGGAATAAATGGGATTTATTTGGTGAGTGAAAAGTGTCAGATGGTAAAAGGTTACAAGAAATGTAACAAAAATTAATTAGTGACAGTATAACCACAATAAATAAATCGTTAACCCAATTCTAAACAAAAATCATCATGAAAGAAAACATGGAAATGAAAACAAGCACAACACCAAGTGCAGCCGGCGTTACGCGTATCATCGGCTTCAAAATGACTAATGTTGAAGCAATGGCCGCTCCTAAAAAGAAAGCAGCTAAGAAATCAGCAAAGAAGTCAGCTAAAAAAGCTACTAAAAAGACAGCTAAAAAAGCTACTAAAAAGACAGCTAAGAAAGCTACTAAAAAGACAGCTAAGAAAGCTACTAAAAAGGTTGCTAAAAAAGCAGCAAAGAAGGTTGCTAAAAAAGCTACTAAGAAAGCAGCAAAAAGAGCTCCTAAAAAGGCAGCTAAGAAAACAGCTAAAAAAGCAGCAAAAAGAGCTCCTAGAAAGGCAGCTAAGAAGGCTACTAAAAGAGCTACCAAGAAGAAATAATTGTCTTCTTGGGTTAACAAAAAAGCCTCTGCTCGCAGAGGCTTTTTCTTTTTCTATGATTTTTCAAATTAATGAGGCAGATCAAATTTATTAATAGTCCAAAATAAATGCGTGATTGTATTTTTCCTTTTGTGAAAGAAATAAAACAAAAACATTTGAATTAAATAGGTTCTAATACAATAAATTTATTGGCTTAAAATATAATTACAATTGGTATTACCTATTGAGAAGCCCTGTTTAAAGCCCGCGCTGATTGAGTGAAGTGTTTATTCATCAGCATTTATCGTTTGTAAATTAAGACAATTATGTGTAAAAAATTGGATTAGATTAATATTAAGTTGACGCTAAATGCCCGCTTTATTTTTCTTGACAGCGATTAATTCAATATCAAAAAGAATGGGTGTGCTTCCTGGAATTGGATCTAATCCTGCTGCACCATAGGCATTGGCAGAGCTTAAAATTAAACGGACAACACTTCCTACCTTCATAGTAGAAATCGTTTCTTCCCAAGCCAACAAACGTGTGCCGTCGCCAAGTGTGTACACTAAATTCTTACCAGCTTTTTCAGATCCGTCGAAAACTTCGCCGTTTAAAAAACTACCGGTATATTTCACTTCTACCTGATCGCCTGAAACAGGTTTTTCTCCGGTACCTTCTTTGAATACGATGAAATAAACTCCGGGTCGTACCGGCTCTACTTTAATTTCATGATCGCCTAAATAAAGTTCAATGTTGCGAAGTTCATCGATATTACTTGTTTCCGATTTTACATTGGATTCATTTCTGAACTCAGTTGCAGTCAAAACTTTTTTCAATCTCACTTCAAATCTCAACATATCGTTAGGCATTACATTGGGTGGCAATTTTTGCTTGAATGTTTTATCAAAAATTGAATCTGCATTGAGCAAGAAGATAGCTGAATCGCCTTCACCCATCATCGCAAAGCCTTCTTCAAGTCCACCTATAAAAGTGGGTTTTGTTAATTCAAGAACAAAGCCATCACCTAATGAATTCGAATTATAAAGTTCTTTTCCAGTTTTGTCTTTATAGATTAAATGCATTCTCAGCATTTCACCTAACTCAGGTTTACGACCGTTCTTTTTTTCTACAAGGTGATATTTCAATCCACTTTCTGTCACTGAAAATCCATCTTTATTACAAGAAGAATTCATCATCATTACTACAACAAAAAGCAATATTCCGAGTCCAAATATATTCTTATTCATTTCGTTTTTTAATTTACTATTTTTTCGAGTTTCACTTTAAATAAAAGACTGGAGCTTCCAGGTACACAAATACCATCTCCACTTACACCATAGGCTAAATATGATGGAATAATAAACATCGCACTTTCTCCTTCTCTTAATTTTAACAATCCTTCTTGCAATCCACTTGGTTGATTCGATTGTCCGATGGTGAAAGTCAATAATCCGCTGCTATCGCTAGAATAACATAAGGAGCCGTTCAAAAGAGAAACGGAATAAGAAATACTTACATCATTCATTAATCGTACTTCTTTTCCGGTCGTGCGATTTTCAATTTTATAATGGAGTCCGGTGGAAGTAGTATCCATTTTCAAACCATACCTTTCAATATACGCATCAATCAATTCAATTTCCTCACTTATTAACTGACGATTTTGTTGAATCAAACGCTCTTTAAATTCCGCTGAATTTTGATCAATGGAATGGGTTTCTTTCTTCGAATGTTGCTTTTGTTGACAAGCCATTCCGACCATCAAAAAACAAAAAAATAGGATGTACTTTGTATTAATCATTCTCCGTTTGAGCTAACAATTCGTTTTTAAATTCAGGCAGGAGACCAATGAATTTTTGAACCGAAGCATCCAAAGAAAGTTTAGATCTTCCTCCGGCTGCATTGCGATGTCCACCTCCCGAGAAATGTTTTTCAGCAATGTCCTTCACTGAAAAATCGCCTTTTGAGCGGAAAGAAATTTTGACCAGTCCATCTCGTTCACTAAAGAGAACAGCAACCTTAATATTTTTTATGCTCAGACCAAAATTTACGATGCCTTCCAAATCACCAGGCTCATGGTTGAAACGATCCATGTCGGATTGCGAAGCGGTAAATACGACGGTATTGTACTCAGTAATTATTTGCATTTTTTCAGAGAGTGTATACCCTAAAAATTTCATGCGTTGAAATGAATTCGTATCGTAAATGCGTTCATGAATGAGATCATTTCTTACCCCCTCCTCCATCAGTCTAGCAATGATTCGATGAGTTTGATCGGTAACAGAGTTGAATCTGAAACTTCCGGTATCGGTCATGATGCCGCAATACAAACATTCAGCACTGTCTTTATCTAAATATTTGTCCCAGCCAAATTGAATTAAGATATGAACGAGCAATTCGGCCGTTGACCCTATGTTGGGATACGAATATTGATAAGTACAAAAGTCGGGTTTGGGATCTAAATGATGATCTATTAAAATCATCGGGACTTTTACATCTACTAAATCCTGTTGCATTTTTTCGACACGAGAAGGATCATTAAAATCTAAGCAGAACACGATCTCTGCGGCAGCAAAATTTTTTCGTGCAAGGGCAGGATTTTTTATGAAGTCGACGACCTCATTACTTCCTTTCATCCATCTCAAAAAAGCAGGAAACTCGCTTGGCGCCACCACACTTGCATGGTGACCCATCGCATTCAGTATGTGCATCCATCCCAAGGAAGAACCCAATGCATCACCGTCGGGTTTATGGTGAGTAGTGATTACCACTACCTTAGGCGAAGAAAGTAGCTCTTTTATCGCCTTTTCAGTTTCTAAATTAAAAACATAATTTCTCATTCAAGATCAAATTTAAACCAATTACCTTTGCACTCGCAAAAAGATAAAAAAAATTAAAGATGAGCACAAACAGAACATTTACGATGATTAAGCCTGATGGGGTTGAAAACGGCCACATCGGATCCATTTTGAACCACATTACAAAGGCAGGATTTAAAATTATTGCCATGAAATATACACGCTTGACAGCAGAAAGAGCCGGTGAGTTTTATGCAGTACATAGTGCGCGTCCTTTTTATAGTGATTTAGTAAAATACATGTCTTCAGGTCCCATCGTGGCTGTTATTCTTGAGAAAGACAATGCGGTTGAAGATTTCAGAAACATCATCGGAGCTACTGATCCTACGAAAGCTGAAGCGGGAACTATCCGTAATTTATATGCTAAATCGATTGAAGCAAATGCGGTTCATGGTTCAGACAGTGATGAGAATGCAGGGATTGAAGGCAGTTTCTTCTTTTCTAATTTGGAAAGATTTTAATTATTAAAAAATAAAAATAAAAAGAGGCTGTCTCAAAAGCAAGAGATAGCCTCTTTTTTATTCAAGCACTATGGCTGAATAAGTTTTCGCTTAAGCAATTGCAAATCGAAAAAAATTGCTTTTTAAATGTTCGAATTATTAAACTCTCGGTAAAACGAAAAACATAAATAACATCCCAAGAAAAAATACGAGAAGTGCTGATAAAATCACCTTCTCATACAGCGAATAGCCGCGTCGTTTTATTTTTCTACTCATGCTAATAAAATTTTATATCTCTTACGACCTCTTCTTTTAATTCCATATTTAAGCTTTTTATAATTTCATCTTTCATTAATTCCAATTCATTGCGGAGTACCGATGAATTTAACGTAACGAATAAATTCCCCTCCAAAAATTTTATTTTCAAAGTACGCTGCAAAATGGGTTTCGCGATTGTTTTTCCCCAGGCATCAGAAATTTTAGTATTCCACAAACCATTCTCCAAATCGTTTTTGCGAAGCATTTCCTTAATCACATCTCCAATAGAACTTTCGTTAGTGGGTCTCATTCCGCAAAAATCTAAAAAATAATCAAATAGATCGCACTCTTTTCGGGATATAATTAATTAAATTGGATATTTTTGGCAAATAATGGGTATAATAACATTCACAAGCGATTGGGGCACCAGAGATTATCATATTGGGGCTATAAAGGGAATGTTGCTTTCTTTCCAGCCAGAATTGGTATTTATTGACTTATCGCATGAAGTAGCCAGACATAATATACAACAAGCCGCCTATATTTTCAGAAATGCCTATTCACATTTCCCAAAAGGTTCACTTCATTTTATTGGTGTACACAAGCAAAACAAACATGTATCAGAGTTGATTGCTATAAAAAAAGACGGACAAATATTTATTGGGGTGAATGATGGATTTTTCTCATTGGTGTTTGATGAGACGCCGATTGATATGGTGAAAATTATTCCTATAGAGAACTCGAAACATTTATTCGACGTATCGACCATCGTCAACAGCATAGAACATCTTTTATCAGGGAAAAATCTGTATGAATTAGGTCCGCGCCCTGATCATTTTGTGGAACGTTCTGCTTTTTTACCTGCAATTGATGATGAACTTATACATGGAGTGATCATTTATATTGATGATTTTGGAAACATCGTCACCAACATCACCAAAACACTTTTTGAGAAACAACGAAAAGGCCGCAAATTTCAAGTGGTTACAAGAAAAAATCATCATGTAATCGATACGATTTCCGAGCGGTACATGTCGGTAGAACAAGGATCGGCCTTAGCTCTCTTCAATGCGGCCGGACATCTCGAAATCGCCATTAACGAAGAGAGTGCTTATAAATTGATGAACCTGCGTTTGAGCGATAATATTCGAATTGAATTTATATGATTACGAGAATTGTTCGACTAAGTTTTAAAGAGGAACACATTCAAACATTCCTAGTTGCTTTTGAAAATTCAAAGACACAAATCGCTGCATTTCCCGGTTGTACACAGTTAAAATTATTTAAAGATTTTTCGGAAGCGGGAGTCTTCTATACGCATAGCGTATGGGAGTCGATGGAAGATTTAGAAAACTATAGAAAATCCGAATTATTTAAAAGTACTTGGGCGATTGTAAAACCCATGTTCCATGCTTCGCCACAGGTGTTTTCACTCACAGATATTTAAACTTATTATTTCCATGCTTTGTTTTTAGTCAACCTTGACTTGAACTCATTTTTCAATCTTATATACTTGGTCCCTTAGAAACAATGAATTTAGTTTGAGATTCAATGTTCAGGAAGAAATTATAATCGTTAGTAATTCTAAAAGAGAAAAAATCATAATTATTTTTCACGCGGAGCCTTCAGCTATGGGGTGCGAAGAAGCAAAGGGCGCTAAGTTTATTAGAATAAGCATAGATAAAATTGCAGGAATTAAAAGTTAAATTCATTTGCTCTAAATACAGAGTCAGATTAAAAATTTACTTTTTTGCTAATCGTATAGATGGCATTCTTACTTTTTCTTTTTCCAGGATGGGATGTATTAGCGAAAACCACAATGGCGGAATCAAAGCTAAAATGATCATTCCCGGATAACCGGTTGGCATTTGCGGACTCTCATCATGATGATCGAGCAAATGATATTTCTTGTTGGCTTTAAAATGATGATCGCTGTGACGAGACAATTCAAAAAGCATCAAGCGACCCAATACATGATTTGAATTCCAGGAATGACAATGTTGTACTTTCTCAGGAGCCCCGTTTTGCTGAAGAATACGACCTATTCCATAATGTTCGATGTAATTCACGGCTTCCAATAAACAGATTCCTAAAAACGCTGCAATAACGAAACATAACAATGCCATCCCTCCAAAATAAAAGTAAATAAGCCATAGAAATAACAACTGAATCATTTGAAAACGGATCATCAGATTTTTAAATGATACTATTCGAATTCCTGATTTTTTGAGTCTCACATTTTCGATGTTCCACGCAGAAAAATAGGACTGAACAATGCTTCTAACTAAAAAGGCATATAAATTTTCGCCATAGCGAGCGCTCGCCGGATCTTCCAAGGTTCCTACTTTTTTATGATGCCCCCGATTGTGCTCAATGTTGAAGTGCATATATAAGGAGGTCAATAAAAACAACCTTGCCAAATTGATTTCAAACTTTGTGGAACGATGTCCCAATTCATGACCCACATTGATCCCAATGATTCCACAATTCAAACCCATCGCCGATAGCATTAAAATACGCTCCCAAACGGGCAAAGTATCCAAAGTCATGTTAGACAAAAACAAATACAAAGCGAACAGTTGGAGTGGAAAAAGGAGGTACAAAACGAAATCGTATCCTTTTTTTTCTGCATGGAGTAAAGCTTCCTCCCTTTTCAGATTCGATTCATCAGTTTTCAATACTAATTCAAAAAAAGGAACAATCACAAATGCAAATAAAAGTGGGAACAAAATAAAGAATCCACCTCTAACAAAACCAATCATTGTTAAGACCGGAATGAAGAGTGCAATCAGGTATTTCGATCCTTTCAAATTCATTTGCTTTGATTCTGCTAAATTATTAAAAATAAAGGCAGCAAAATTCCCTAATGAATTTAATACAAAAAAAACATTGTAAAATAAATCTATTCCCGTATATTTGAATTTACAGACTGGACAATGGGAAAAAACACGACAGGAAGTGATACCGGAAAAGCATTTCTTCCTTTATATAGAGAGCGATCGGCGCCTTACAAAGCATTTTTATTCTATGCTATAGTTGGGTCGGGCTTATTATTTATAGCCTTGTCAATAATGTTTATTGTTTGGGTGAGTCAGCAACAACAGAGCCCCCAGATTATTTTTCCAAAATCCTTTATATTAAGTACGCTTGTTTTACTATTTAGCGGTTATATGCTCAGTGTAGCCGAGCGATTTCATCAAAAAGATCATGCTCAAAATTTATTGTTATCACTCAATGCTTCCCTTTTTTTGGCCGTGACATTTGTGGTTTTGCAGGCCCATGCCATACTCTCCATCATCGAACAGGGATTTTATGCCAAGTTGGATATCAGTTTAATTTTTCTTTACATCATTACCGGCTTTCATTTTCTTCATATTGCGGCCGGCATCATTTACCTCTTTTATTTGAATCTGAAAGCATTTGACATTTGGCGAGATCCTGTGAAATCACTCATTTATTTCTCCAATAAATTTGAAGGCTTGAGATTGGAACTATTTAGTTCTTTTTGGTATTATGCCAGTGGATTATGGCTCTTTTTATTCCTAGTTTTTCTGTATTCATTTTAGTATTTCCCTTCTTCTCTTTACTACCTTTGTCTGCTATGACGCTGTTAAAATCTATCGTGTTTGGCCTCCTCCTATTTGCTGGAAGCTTTCAAGTTCATGCTCAGAAAACATATTCTGAAAAATCCTATTTAAAAAATCCACATTGGATTGAAATGATGGAGGACACACTTGCCAATTACAATGAAATTCAAAAAGCGTTTGGCTTATATTTCGAAAAGCATGAACTTCCTAAGGAAGAAGATGAAATTATAGGGATGAGATCAGCCGATGAAGAAGAAAAAAAATCGAAAGAAAGCTGGCTTAAACGAGTGTTTTCAAAAAGCAGAAGCATGGACGAAAATGAATTGGCCTTTGCTGTCAAAAAATACAAGCATTGGCTTTTAATGACAGAACCTTGGGTGCAAGTAGATGGACGAATCCTCTATCCCAATGAAAGAAAGAAAATATTAGATTCCATACGTCGATAATTCCTTCCATGAATACTACGAACACCAAAAAATATTTTATTCTGTCCCTTGTTTTATTGACACAAGTACTTGGACTTTCTCAAACACCTGCCAATTGGCAAGCCGTAGGACCTATACAATTTCCTGTCAATACGAGTGGACAGATTAATGGAATAGGCAGGGTTTGTCAGATGAAATTTCATCCTACTAATTCACAAAAAGCATATGCCGTAAGTGCCTCCGGCGGTTTGTGGATCAGCAACAATGCGACTCTTTCTTGGAGCAAAACCGGAACCGATCAAATTGCATTAAGCGCTTGCGCATCTATCTGTATTGATCCTACAAATGATAGTATATTATATTTAGGAACAGGTGATCCTAATTATTATTCTACCTCCTATGGAATTTACAAAAGTATTGATGCCGGTGCAAGCTGGAATTTATCCAATACAGGCATATCGAACAGAATGGCAGTTGATATTTTGATGGATCCTCTAGATCATAATGCGCTAGTAGCTATTTCCAATGATGGACTTTGGAAAAGTTACGATGCAGGCGCAAGTTGGACCGTTAAAAAAAGTGGAGGGCAATTCTGCGATGCAGCCCTTCGACCTACATCAGGAACTCGAACTATTTATGCCGTTAATTTATTTGGACAATTTTATAAATCGGATGATTTTGGTGACACCTGGACTCAAATTACCAATGGCATTTCTGTTCCGGGAGGTGGAAGTGCGAATGGAATGCGACTCGCCGTTAGTGCTGCCGATAGCAACATCGTTTATGCAGGAATGATTAAAGACGAAGGAACCATTTTCAAATCGACAGACGGCGGAAATACATTTAGTACTGTTTATCATAATCCGGCTCAGAGTTTAGTCGGTTACGATGCTAACGGTGGTGGACAGGGGAATTATAATTTCAGCATGTGTGCGGATCCGACCAATCCGAATGCAGTTTATGTAGGAGCTCATGTGGTTTGGAAATCTCTTGATGGTGGCATGAATTGGACACAACTAACTCAATGGTTTTCGGTATTACATACAGATATGCATCAAATGCTTTTTAACCCTTATAATCCGATAGAATTATATAATATTAATGACGGCGGTGTTTGGCGAAGTTTAAATGCAGGAGTGGGTTGGAATCCTAGAAGCAATGGAATTGAAGCTACAGAAATTTATAAGGCAGCATCCAATCCGTTAAGGAAAGACATGATCAGCATAGGAACTCAAGACAATGGAGAATTGTACTTGCTCAACGGACAATGGCGCACAAATCGCGGTGGCGATTGGGGCTCGAGAATGACTTATGATTATCAAAATATTAATACTGTTTACTATCATGAAAATTCCATGCGTAGAAATATTTTAGGCGGCAATGAAGTTGGTATTGGTTTCCCTTTTGCTCCATCAAATAGCACGCGAATGGCTTTCACACCTTTCAACTCTGATTTAGGAATTGCTGGAAGTTCAGATATTTATTTATCTATGGACTTAAGTAATACCGTTCCCTTTTGGGCGCAAGTAAGTACATTCAATGCCAGCATAAAATCCATGGCCTTTTCACCAAGCACAAGTAATATAGCTTATGTTTTAACCAGTCCGAATGTATTCAGAAGAGGAAGTGATTTAGACAATGGATTTCCGATATGGACCAGCTCCATTGTTCCAACTGTTTTTAATCCAAGTGGGAATGTATGCGGCATAGTAAGCGACACTAATCTTGTTTATGTTACTGCGGCTGCGAAAGTATATCGTTCCAATGATCAAGGAGTGACTTGGGTCAATGTAACTGGAAATTTACCAAACATCAATATCATTGGCCTCATCAGTGATCCTTATGCAACGGATGAATCTGTATATATCTGCAATGCTGCCGGTGTTTGGTATAAAAATAATTCCTTACCCAATTGGATCAATTATTCTCAAGGCATGCCAGCTGTTGCCAACATTAACGATTTTATGTATTATGATGATGGTCCTGCCTCGAGTGTATTGCGCATAGCGACGTATGGAAGAGGAGTTTGGGAAAGTTTATTACATCCGGTAAGTACGGGATTAATACAAGCCTCTACTCCACTTTTGGAACTCGTGATAGCCCCTAATCCTGCCCATCAAAAAATTACTGTGAAACAAGTTGATTTCACAAGGGAAAAAGAATTCACGCTGCAAATAACGAACACCATCGGACAAATAGTCTTTGAACAAAAATTCAATCAAGAAAATTCTTCCTCCTTAGAAATCAGTGTGGAAACATTACCACATGGTTATTATTTAGTGAACCTGCTAAATTCATCTATGCGGATATACGCCAACGGTAGATTTATCAAAGAATAATATTTTACCTGTTATACGTAACGCAATTCAGGTAAAATTACAAACATTGCTTTAAAGTCATTGTCTGCTTTGAATGCTTTAATTTTGCAAAAAAATAATTCAACAGATGCAGAAAATAGCAGTAATTGGTTCCGGACAAATGGGCAATGGAATTGCGCATGTTTTTGCTCAAAACGGATACACCGTTTCATTGATTGATATACAACAAGCCGCTCTAGATCGTGCCATTGAAACCATAGGTAAGAATTTAGACCGGCAGGTGGGAAAAGGCCTGATTACAGAGGAAGAAAAGCAATCTGCTTTAGGGCGGATTACAACAAATACCGATTTAAAAGAAGGGGTTAAAACTGCGGATTTAGTAGTTGAGGCTGCGACGGAAAACATCGATTTGAAATTGAAAATTTTTGCTGATTTAGATGCAGCATGCCCACCCAATTGCATTTTAGCTTCCAATACTTCTTCCATCTCCATCACAAAAATTGCGTCGGTTACTAAGCGTGGCGATAAAGTCATCGGCATGCATTTTATGAATCCGGTTCCTGTGATGAAATTGGTTGAAGTAATTCGAGGTTATAACACGAGCGATGAGGTCACAAAAACAATTTTTGAAGTTTCAGAAAAGCTCGGAAAATCGCCTGTAGAAGTAAATGATTATCCGGGATTCATTGCTAACAGAATTTTGATGCCGATGATTAACGAAGCCATTTACAGCTTGTATGAAGGCGTGGCTGGAGTAGCAGAAATTGATACCGTGATGAAATTAGGAATGGCACATCCGATGGGTCCGCTTCAACTAGCAGATTTTATCGGACTCGATACGTGTTTGAGTATATTACGAGTGCTTCACGATGGATTTGGAAATCCGAAATATGCACCATGCCCCCTCTTGGTAAACATGGTTACCTCCGGAAATTTAGGAGTAAAAACCGGCGAAGGATTTTACAAATACACGAAAGGCTCAAAAGATATTGAAGTAGCCGGCTACTTTAAAAAGTAATTCTTTCGGTTCAAGAAAAATAAAAAATGCGGGATACTCAGTTTCAAAAAGGCGATTATGTTCGATTTCTCAATGAGAAACAAGAAGGAACTATCAGTAAAATTCTGAGCAATGGCAATGTGGTTGTCGACATCGAAAATGATTTTCCGATTGAAGCAACTCCGAAAGAATTGGTAAAAGTGCGTTCGATGGAAACATCTACACAAAGCGAGAAAGAAACAAGCAGGCAAGTATTACCAACGAAAGCAGAAGATAATTTCAAGGATTTCCCAAAACTTTTTTCTCTTTCAGATGTGATTTATCTCGCCATTGTGCCTATAGAACAACAAGTGAGTGCTGGTCCGGTAAAAGTTTACATCATCAACTCCACAAAAAATGCCTTGGCTTATAGTTTTCATTTCAGAAAAAACAAAGATTTATTCGGAATTCATAGTGCATGTATTCAGGCGAACGAATGTATTTTTATCAAGGAAATAAAAAGAGAAGATTTATTCGATTACGATGATTTACTCTTTGAAGGACTTCATTTCATTCATCCTTCCGGTAAAGCGAAAACAAGAATCAACAAGAGCTTTCAATTAACACTTCCGGATTTGGTTCAGGAATTTCCTGCTCTAACATCTCCTTTAGCGTTTACAAAAACCATTCGCCTGTATCAGGATGGAGAAGTAGCAGAAGAAAATATGGATGCTCTGCTTGAAAGACTACAGGATGAACATCGGGTTCATCCTCTTAAAAAAGTTGATATTAAAATTCCAAAGAAAGAAAATCTGGGTTCAGAACTTTTAAGAAAACACGGACTTTCACCTTCTACCTTAGAAATTGATTTACATATTGAAGAGATTACTCATTCTTTTGAAGGTCTCAGCAATGCCGACATTGTAAATATTCAAATAAACCATTTCAAGAAAGAGTTGGATAAATGTTACTTGCGTCAGCAAAAAAGCATAGTATTCATTCACGGTATTGGAAACGGGAAATTAAAAAGTGAAATCAGACGGGAATTGAAAGAATCGAAATTGCACTTTGCCGATGGAGCTTATGAAAGATATGGTTATGGAGCCACGGAAGTTTTTTTCTAGAAAGAAAAAATAAATTGTTATTTTAATTTAACCTAAAGAACAGAAGAGATATTATTGCAATATAAATACGGCTTATTTTCTCGTAAAGTTCGCAAAGGACTTTATTCTTTTTGTTGACTAAGATTAAATTTGCTCTTTAATAATATGCATTCGCATGAATGATTATTTAAATTTTCGTAAATTAATTAAAGACTGGATATTTAAAAAACTTTGCGCCTTATAGATTTCTATCGGGCTTTGAGAGAAAAAATCTGCGAATAAAGCAAATTGAGCATTTTCGATATAAAAATAAAATCATTGACTTATTCTAATTTCTTTGCTTGAGTATTCATTCAGTTTTTCTAGATTTTGATTGATCCATAGTATCCATTTTTTCTCTACTCCTACTTCACTCATATGATCCTTATCAAAGTCGCGTTGCTTCTCTTGTAAATCTTTGAACGAATCGGCGTATTTTTTACGAGCTTTTTTAAAATTCCGTTCTGATCTGAGATCTGATTTTAATTTTCGGGCGTAAATTTCGGCGATGTTAAAATGAGCTTGTTCATGTTCCAATGTTTCCACACTGCTCGAATCTCTTAACCAGGATTGAGAAGGATCCATATAAGCATACACTTCATACCTCACCTGCCTTCCATTTGACTCATAGGAAAATTTAATTCCACAATAAATAAAACCCTCCAAAGTACTGTATGAATTCTTGCCCGTTTTTATCTTTTTTGTTTGCGCAGTGCGTCTCATTTTAAAATCACTCGAAAGTAAAGTTGCGCTTCCGCTCCACACGAGCTCCTTTTCACGATCCTGCGCTACAAGCACATCTGTACCTATTAAGAGCATCAAAATAAACAAGGCATAACTTCGATTCATAACATGCGAATAACGGAATTTTATTGGAATTTATTTCTTTTAAAATTTAGAGCTGCTTTTATATAAGAGAATAAGTGATGATCAAGTTCAAGCTCTTCACTTACTGATTTATGTCATGTACAGCACTGATTTCGCTTAGTTACCAAAGTTTTATTCGTCAATACTTTAGCCAAGAAAACAAAAAATAGAAATCATGAAAAAAAATGAAGGTTCTGTTGATCGGGTAATAAGAGTATTGTTAGGAGTTGCCATCGCCCTTTTCTTTTTATATCATAACAGCTCTTGGGCACTATTAGGATTAATTCCTGTCGTTACAGGCATCGTTGGAATTTGCCCTTTGTACAGCATTTTGGGAATCAATACTTGTAAAGTGAAACCTCGAAGTTCATAAAACAAAATAAATTCATATTTTGATGTTAGCATTATTGAATTCACTATTTTTATTCCTATTGATGTAATAGAATATGAGCGAAATAAATCAAAGTGAAATTATTGATACCGTTTTTAAACACGCGACGGAGGGAATTATAATTGCCGATGCTAAAGGCAATATTCAAATGGCCAACCAAGCAGCAGCTAAAATGTTTGGCTACACGGAGGATGAAATTTCAAAATTAAGTATTGACGATTTGGTTCCAAGTGCCAGCAGGGAACATCATCATAAATACCGTGAAGGCTATGCGAAGAATGCACATGCGCGTCCGATGGGTTTAGGATTGGATTTACACGGAGAGAAAAAGAATGGTGTATTGATCCCAGTGGAAATAAGTTTAAGTCCGGTAGACATTAAAGGAATGAAATTTTTCATCGCCTTCATTATCGACATCACGGTTCGAAAGAATATTGAAAAGACGATAATTGAAAAACAAAAGGAATTGGAACGAGTGGCTTCCGTTCTAATTTCCACGAATGAAGGCTTAGAAAAAAAAGTATCGGATCGCACCATGGTCTTGCAGGAAGCCATCAGAGAATTAGAAAAATCGCGGAATGAGTTGAGTCAGGCATTAGAAAAAGAGAAGGATTTGAACGATCTAAAATCAAGATTTATTTCGATGGCCTCTCATGAATTCCGCACTCCACTAACTACCATTCTTTCCTCTGCAAGTTTAATTTCAGAATATGTAGAAACCTCTAATAATGATAAAAGAGAAAAGCACATCAACAGAATAAAATCTGCCGTAAATAATTTGAATGACATTTTAAGTGATTTTCTCTCACTCAGTAAATTGGAAGAGGGAAAAATAAAAACCGAGTCTCGAAAATTGGATTTACCCAAACTTACATCCGAAGTAATTAGTGATTTCCAATTGATTTGTAAAAATGATCAGGAGATTATTTATACACATCAAGGAAACAATATTGTTTCGCTGGATATTAAACTTTTGAACAATATTTTAATCAATTTAATTTCTAACGCTATCAAATTTAGTCTGGAAAAAAAACCTATCACAGTAAATACGAAGGTGACCACAAATAATATAATAATTGAAATTGCTGACCAGGGAATAGGCATCAGTGAAGAAGATCAAAAACATTTATTTGGAAGATTCTTTAGAGCAAAAAATGCATTTAATATTCACGGAACCGGATTGGGTTTACATATAGTTAGAAACTACGTGGACCTCATGAATGGTCAACTCGCACTTCAAAGCGAACTAGACAAGGGTACAACTATCACCATCACCTTCCAAACAAATTAATTAAAATGAAAAAGAAAATACTATTAATTGAAGATAATGCAGATGTTCGTGAAAACACCTGTGAGATACTTGAGTTAGCCAACTTCGAAGTATTTAGTGCTGTTGACGGACAAGAAGGAGTAGCCCTCGCAAGAAAAGAAACTCCTGATTTAATCATTTGCGATATCATGATGCCCGGGTTGGATGGTTATGGAGTACTTCATTTATTAAGTAAGGATCCTGCAATGTCGGCTATTCCATTCATTTTCTTAACTGCGAAAGCAGAACGAAGTGATATGAGGAAGGGAATGGACATGGGAGCAGACGATTACATAACAAAGCCTTTTGATAGAACGGAACTTTTAAATGCTGTTGAGAGCAGAATAAAAAAAGCGTTAATTTTAAAAAAGGAATACGACAAAAACTTTGATGGTTTAAGTACATTCATTAGTGATGTGGCAGGAGACAATGCATTGAAAAAGTTTCTTGATGGAAAAAAAATAAATCATTATAAAAAGAAAGAAACCATTTATCTAGAAGGAAATTTCCCAAATGGACTTTTTTACATCAACCAAGGTAAAGTAAAAATTTTTAAAACTCACGAATATGGAAAGGAGCTCATCACTGATTTACTTAAAGAAGGCGATTTTTTCGCCTACACAAGTTTGTTGGAAGAAAAACCATACAGTGAGTCGGCAGAAACTTTAGAAGATTCTGAAATCACATTTATTCCAAAGGACGAATTCTTCAATTTAATTTTTGGCAATGTAGCGGTGACTAGAAGTTTTTTGAAAATTCTAACCAAGGGAGTAGTCGATAAACAAGAAAAATTAGTTGACCTCGCTTATAGTTCTGTAAGAAAGAGAACCGCTGAAGCCCTACTCCTATTACAGGAAAAATATCAAAACAAAGAAGATGCGCAATTCTCCATGGCGATTGCACGTGATGACTTAGCAAATATTGTAGGAACAGCTACCGAATCATTGATTCGAACGCTGAGTGATTTCAAGGAAGAAAAATTGATTGAAATTAAAAGTGGAAAAATCAAAATTCTAGATGAGAAAAAACTTAAAAATTTGAAAGGTTGATTTGTATTAGAAAACATCACTTAAAAATTGGCAACAAAAAAGGCTTTATAAAATTCAATAAAGCCTTTTTTCAGTTTATCAAACAAACGAAATTTTAATAGGGATCAATATTGTCTATTTCATCTGGTTTATCTTTAATTTGTGTAGATAATTCGACACCTTCATCATTCTGTTGAATTAAGGTCCAGTTGTCGGTTGCAGATGTTTCCAACCACACATTTCCAGATTTTCGAAATACCTGAGCAGCCAATCCGAATTGATTAAAGAATTCTTGCTCCAACTGATGCACTGTCATGGTTTCGACAATTTGTAAACTTCCGTTCTTCTCCAGCTTCCGACAATCACGAACGATCTTACCTAAATCATAGAGTAAAGTCTTTGCAGAACCTTCGCCAATGCTATGAGGAGCTTTAAAAAACTCTACTTTTAAAAATGGAAAGAAACTCGTAAACTCCGATTGAATTTCACGTAACTTTCTTTCACCATTGATTTGAATATTTAACATCGGGTTTTGATTTGATTTTCTGAACATCAATTAATATCGAACAAAAATGAATAGTTAAATTCTTTTATTCAATGACGAAAGTCAATTTGCGCTATGATTCAGTGTGAATTGACAGATATCAAATGCAAATATGATATTCATCAATCTGCATTTATGCAATGTGTCTTAAACTTGCTAAGCTTTGAAAACGATGCCATCCAATACTATTCTCACTCAAACCCAATGCTTTCACTGCGGAGCTTTATGCGATTCAGAGACTGTTAAAGTTGAAGAGAAAATATTTTGCTGTGAGGGTTGTAAGTTAGTATACGAATTATTAGAAGAAAATAATTTATGCAATTACTATCAATTACATGATCGACCGGGCAAAACGAATGAAAATACAATTTTAGGTGATCGATATGCTTATCTGGATGAGGCCGGAATTTCCGATCAACTCATCTTGTACAAAGAAGACCACACCTCTCATATCAAATTTCATATTCCTGCTATGCACTGCGCCAGTTGCATCTGGCTGCTGGAACACATGAACCGTTTGGATTCGGGGATAATAAATTCAAAAAGTAATTTCATTAAAAAAGAAGTGCATCTTGTTTATGATCACACAAAAACAAGTTTGAGGAAAATAGTTGAGAAACTGCACGAAATAGGGTATCCGCCGGAACTCAATTTAAAAGAACTGGAGAAAAATATAATAAAACCAAAAAACAAAAGCAGAATTTACAAAATTGGAATTGCCGGTTTTGCCTTTGGAAACATAATGCTCTTGAGTTTTCCCGAATACTTTTCGTCGGGCACATATGAAGGAGAAGATTTTCATCGCATCTTCGGATACTTAAATTTTTTTTTATCACTTCCGGTGTTTTTTTATAGCGCTTCTGAATTTTTGGAAAGTGCCTTAAGGAGCTTTCGTCAAAAAATAATTAACATCGATGTTCCTATTGCGATAGGTATTGTTGCCATGTTCTCAAGAAGTATTTATGAAGTTGTATCAGATACAGGTCCGGGCTATTTTGATAGCATGACGGGTCTTGTGTTTTTTATGTTGATAGGAAGAAATTTTCAAAGCAAAACCTATGAATGGCTTTCGTTTGAAAGAGACTACAAATCCTATTTCCCCATTGCCGTGAGTCGATTGAATGGTCGTAAAGAAGAATTTATTTCGATACGTGAAATAAAAACAAACGATCGCTTATACATACGCAATGAGGAAATTATTCCGGCCGATGTGTTGCTATTAAGCGAAGAAGCACAACTCGATTATAGTTTTGTGACCGGAGAATCCAGAAAAGTAAAATGCATTAAAGGTGAACGAATTTTTGCGGGGGCTAGACTGATCGGAAGTCCCATCGAAGTATGGGTTCAAAAAGATGTTTCGCAGAGTTATATCACACAACTCTGGAATCAGAGTAATGAAAAGAAATCCATTAAAAGCAATTACCAAATTTTGGCAGAAAAAATCAGCAAATGGTTTGTATTAATAACGATCAGCATAGCTGTAGCTTCATTCGCGTATTGGTATTCATCAGATCCATCAAGAGCGATATTAGCATTTACTTCAGTACTCGTGATCGCTTGTGCTTGTGCGCTTGCATTGTCGGCTCCATTTACTTTTGGAAATATGTTGCGCATTCTTGGTAAGGCGGGAATTTATTTAAAAAATACGGATGTACTCGAACGACTTTCAGAAATCGATGTGGTGTTGTTCGATAAAACCGGAACACTTACGTCGTCAGATAAAGTGCATGTTGATTACAAAGGCAAGGAACTTTCTCCTTCAGAAAAGGAATTCATTTCTGCACTTGCAAATACTTCTGCTCATCCATTCAGTAGAAATATTGTAAAACATCTTCAAGCAGAAATTAATTCCCACATAATTACTGATGTCATTGAACATCCCGGAAAAGGTATTGAGGGAGTGGTCGATGACCAACTCGTAAAAATAGGAAGTCGTACATTCCTCTTAGCCCAAGAAAACATCAACGTATCATACAAAATTTCTGAAACTGGAGTATCTATGAATGGAGAACTGATGGGCTTCTTTGAATTCACATCTTCGTTCAGAACATCAAGTGAAAATTTACTGAAGTCGTTTAAGAAAAAAGGGTACGAAATTTCTATTGTGAGCGGCGATTACAATCACGATGAAAAATATTTACGATCTATTTTAGGTGATGAAACACCCATGCATTTTGAAAAGCAACCTCTAGACAAATTGAATATTGTAAATGACTATATAGAGAAAGGACATAAAGTGATGATGATTGGTGACGGACTAAACGATGCCGGCGCTTTGAAAAATAGTGATGTAGGTTTGGCTGTATCAGAGAACATAAACAATTTTAGTCCGGGCAGTGATGGAATTATTCTCGCAAAAAAATTTGGGCAAATTCATCAATTAGTACGCTTTGCAAAATCAGGACATCGTATTATTCTTATCAGTTTTTTCATCTCCATACTGTATAATTTAATTGGGCTTGGCTTTGCAGTTCAAGGAACGCTATCGCCCGTTGTAGCAGCCATCTTAATGCCAATCAGCACAAGTAGTTTAGTAATCTATACAGTGATTGCCAGCTCCTATAAGGCAAGAGTTCTTGGATTTCAAAAATTGGTTAACTGACTATAATCATCCATTCCAATAACAATGATCAATCATACTAATCCACTTCAAAAGTAGTTTTGTCCATCATGAGCGTCATTCTGATATTAATCGCATTTAGCTTGCTTGTAGCAGGAAGTTTTTTAATTGGGTTCCTCTGGTCGGTTAAAACCGGACAATACGATGATGACGTTTCTCCGGGTGTAAGAATTCTTTTTGAAGATGAAATCATTGATATAAAACAAACAAATCAAAAAAAATAATACATAAGCTGTATGACGATTGAAAAATTCAGTTATGATAATCGCATTGTAAAAAACTTTGCATTAGCCACCATAATTTGGGGACTCGTAGGTATGTTGATGGGATTAATCATCGCCCTGCAAATTCCTTTTCCCGGCTTAAACATCGGTGAATATTTAACCTTTGGTCGTGTGAGACCTGTACATACGAATGCGATCATTTTCGCATTCGTAGGAAACGGAATTTTCATGGGACTATATTATTCATTGCAACGCTTGTGTAAAGCAAGAATGTTTAGTGATGGCTTGAGTAAATTCCATTTCTGGGGCTGGCAATCCATTATTGTATTGGCGGCTGTCACACTTTTAACCGGACACACATCCGGAAAAGAATATGCTGAATTGGAATGGCCCATTGATATTTTAATTGCGATTGTTTGGGTTGCATTTGCCATCAACATGTTTGGAACAATTTTTAAAAGACGTGAGCGACACATGTATGTTGCGATTTGGTTTTATATTGCCACAGTGATAACAGTTGCTGTTTTACACATTGTAAATTCTATTGAAATTCCGGTCAGCATTTTAAAAAGTTATTCGGCTTATGCAGGTGTGCAAGATGCTTTGGTGCAATGGTGGTACGGACATAATGCCGTTGCATTTTTCTTAACTACACCCTATTTAGGTTTGATGTATTACTTCGTTCCTAAAGCGGCAAACCGACCTGTTTACTCTTATCGTTTATCGATCATTCATTTCTGGGCATTGATATTTTTATACATCTGGGCTGGTCCACATCATCTATTATATTCTGCACTTCCCGATTGGGCGCAATCATTAGGAACCGTATTCTCCATCATGCTGCTTGCTCCATCCTGGGGTGGAATGATTAATGGATTGCTCACCTTACGTGGTGCATGGGATCGAGTGCGCGAAGATGTGGTTTTGAAATTCATGGTGGTAGCGATTACGGCTTATGGTATGTCGACCTTCGAAGGTCCGATGCTATCATTGAAAAGTGTGAATGCCATCAGTCACTTCACCGACTGGACCATTGCACACGTTCACATTGGGGGAATGGGATGGAATGGTATGTTAACTTTTGGAATACTTTATTGGTTAATTCCAAGATTATATAAAACACAATTATACTCTTCTAAGCTTGCATCGTACCATTTCTGGATTGCTACACTAGGAATTTTATTCTATGCTGTTCCGATGTATTGGGCAGGATTTGTTCAAAGTTTAATGTGGAAAGAATTTACTGCAGATGGAATTTTAAAATATCCGAACTTCCTCGAGACCGTTACGCAAATTTTACCCTTGTATAAACTTCGTGCCTTGGGAGGACTTATGTTTCTCAGTGGCGCTATCATGATGGCTTATAATTTAATCAAGACCATGAAGCAAGGAACTTTAAATGCTGAAGAAGCTGCTGAAGCACCTGCACTAGAAAAAGATGAAGTTATTCATGGCGGACATTGGCACCGTTGGATTGAACGCCGACCTGTACAAATGTTATTGTTTAGCACAGTAGCCATTTTAATTGGTGGTATTGTTGAATTCATGCCCACCTTCCTGGTGAAATCAAATATTCCAACGATTGCAAGTGTAAAACCATATACTCCATTAGAACTTCAGGGAAGAGATATTTATGTTCGAGAAGGATGTTACACGTGTCACTCACAAATGATCCGACCTTTCCGATCGGAGACCGAACGTTACGGAGAATATTCCAAAGCAGGAGAATTTGTTTACGATCATCCATTCCAATGGGGATCGAAAAGAACGGGACCTGATTTAGCTCGTATAGGTGGTAAATATCCGAACGTTTGGCATTACCATCACATGCTAGATCCAACGACGATGTCGCCGGGTTCCATTATGCCCCCGTACTCTTTCATGGCTGAAAATGATTTAGACATCAGCAGTACGCCAGCAAAAATTCGAGCCATGCAAACTTTAGGAGTTCCATATCCTGAAGGCTATGACGAAAAAGCCAATGCAGATTTAATCAAGCAAGCGAAAACAATTGCTGATGATTTAAAGAAAAACAAAGTAAGTATAGCATCAGAAAAAGAATTGATTGCCATGATAGCCTACTTACAACGTTTGGGTATTGATATCAAAGCACTAAAAACCGAATAACAAAAAGAAAATGTTTAGAAAAAACCTTGAAAGCATAGCCGATGTAAGTATTTATCCGGTTATCTCACTCTTAATCTTCTTTATCTTTTTTTCTGTGTTGATTGCATATCTCGTCAAAACAGATAAAAGCTATATGGATGAATTAAGTCAAATTCCACTAAATAATTCAGAAACAGAAAACGAATAAAAATTTATCTATGAAAAATAGATCACATCATAAATTAAACACAGGAATTCTCCTACTTCTAACTACTGCTTCACTTTCGGCTCAATCGACAGCCGTCGTTGAAAAAGTTCCGGTGACCATACCTGAAATATTTTTCAGAAGTGAATTGTATCTTTTACTCTTCCTCTTTATCATCATGTTTATTGCGATTATTTCACTAACAAAAAGCTTAAAGAAACTTTCTTATGGCATGCTGCCTGAAGAAAAAAAGATGGCTATTCGAAAGTCAAAAGAGGTTGAATATCATCAGGAAATAAACGCAGAAAGTTTCTGGACACGTCTCGATAAAAAATTATTGACCAAAGCAGTGCCGGTGGAAGAAGAAGCGGATATTTTGTTGGATCACGACTATGATGGCATTAAAGAATTAGATAATAAATTACCACCTTGGTGGGTGTGGGGATTTTATTTTACCATCATTTGGGCATTCGTTTATTTAGTGCATTATCATATTTTCAGAACCGGTCCGCTTCAAATTGAAGAATATAACATCGCTATGTTAGAAGCGGAAGCTATACAAAAAGAACGACAAGCGAAAATGGCTGATTTTGTTTCTGCGGAAACCATTATTGCATTGAACACTCCGGAAGCATTAGGAAGCGGAAAAAGCATTTATGATAAAAACTGTGTGGCCTGTCATGGTGCAGCTGGCGGTGGTGGTGTTGGGCCCAATTTTACCGATGAATATTGGTTGCATGGCGGAGGAATAAAAAACATTTTCAAAGTAGTGACGGATGGTGTTCCTGCAAAGGGAATGATTTCATGGAAATCACAATTGACGCCTAAACAAATTCAGCAAGTCGGAAGTTATATACTTACCATGCAAGGAAGTTCTCCTGAAGGTGGTAAAGAGCCACAAGGAGATAAATGGGTCGATGAAAGTATAGGATCTTCAGTTGTGATTCTAGATTCTATAGTATCCAATGCAACAATTAAACTTTAAAATAATTATTAAATAAATTGTCTGAAGCCACATCCATATTGAATCCAATTCCAGATCCGAAAGGAAGCTTTCGTGATTCAGTGGCAACCATTTCTTCGGATGGAAAAAGGAATTGGATCTATCCGAAAAAGCCGAAAGGAAAATTATACAATAAGCGTACGTATGTGAGCATCTTTTTTCTTGTGCTACTTTTCGCAGGTCCATTCATGAAATTAAATGGACATCCATTCATACTCTTAAATATTATAGAGCGAAAATTTATTCTCTTCGGCATTGCCTTCTGGCCACAGGATTTTCATCTCTTCGGCTTAGCCATGTTGACATTTATTGTATTCATTATTTTATTCACAGCTTTGTTCGGTAGAATTTGGTGTGGATGGGCTTGTCCTCAAACTATTTTTATGGAGATGGTATTCAGAAAAATTGAATATCTGATTGAAGGAGATTACATGCAGCAAAAAGCATTGAACGCCGAATCACCGAATCCAAGAAAACTTAGAAAGAAAATTTTAAAGAATAGCATATTCTTTTTGATTTCATTTATCATTGCCAATACTTTTTTAGCGTACATCATTGGAGTTGATGAGTTGTTTAAAATAATCACGGATCCTCCTTCCCAACATTTGGGCGGATTAATTAGCTTGACCATATTTACTCTTGTATTTTACGGCGTCTATACAAAATTCAGAGAACAAGCTTGCATTGTTGTCTGTCCTTATGGACGATTACAGGGAGTTTTGCTCGATAAAAATTCAGTGGTCATTGCCTACGACTACAACCGCGGTGAACCTCGTGAGAAGTTACATAAAGGACAAGAACGGAAAGCCGGTGATTGTATTGACTGTCACCAATGCGTACAGGTTTGTCCGACGGGAATTGATATTCGACACGGCACTCAATTGGAATGCATCAACTGCACTGCTTGTATTGATGCTTGTGATTCCATCATGGAAAAAATCGACAAACCATTAGGATTGATTCGCTACACTAGTGAAAATGCAATTTCGAAAGGAATAAAATTTAAGGTAACAGGAAGGATCATTGCATATTCTGTTGTTTTATTTATTTTACTTGGCTCCCTAATTACATTATTAGCCATTCGTAGTGATATAGAAGCTACTATTCTAAGAACACCGGGAATGTTGTATCAGGAATTAGCAGACAAAAAAGTGAGTAATTTATACAACATCAAAATCGTCAATAAAACATTTCAAGATTTACCCATTTCAGTAAAGATCATCGAACCTAAAGGAGAAGTAAAATGGGTAGGAAGAGGAATCGATTCATTAAACGAGCAAGATATTTCGGAGGGAGAGATGTTTATCATATTAGACCAAGCATCCATCCTGACAAACAAAACAAAATTAAAAATTCAAATTTTATCCAATGACAAATTAATGGATGAAGTTGAAACTAATTTCATTGGACCAACAAACTAAAAACATGAGCTGGGGATATCGCATAGTAATACTTTACGTCGCCTTTGTAGGCGGGATGTTATATCTCGTTTACAGGTGTACGCAGGAAGACGTTGAATTGGTCAGCACAGATTACTATGAGCAAGAATTAAAGTATCAGGATAAAATAAATCAGGAACAGAATAGCCATAATGATCATGCGAATCTGCATATAAATTATCAATCTGAAAAGCAAGAAATAGAAATTAAATTTCCGGAACATCTCAGCCATGAAAAAATGAAGGGAGATATCACCATGTTTCGTCCCGACAATTCAAAATTAGACTATAAAATTCCTGTGTTGGTACAAAACGGAAAGCAAATTATTCCAACTGAAAAATTAATGCGTGGACTTTGGCGAATTAAAACTTCCTGGACAGCAGGTGCTACACCCTATTTTCAAGAGGAAAAAATATTTATTCAATAATGGACATTCTGTACTGGAGCGCATTATCGATTGGCTTTTTAGGCAGTTTTCATTGTGCCGGAATGTGTGGACCCATTGCCATGGCATTGCCCAACAATGATCAGCCTATGACATCACTTTTATTGAGCAGAATTTTATACAATGTGGGAAGAGTAACAACCTATGCCATCTTCGGAGCCTTCGCCGGATTATTCGGACATACACTCGCCAGCAATGGATGGCAAAGTGATATTAGTATACTCAGTGGAATATTAATTATTCTCTTTGTGCTTTTCAGTTCTTCCCAACTTCAATTAAAAATCAATCAACGCATTTCAAAAATTACTTTCTCTATAAAAAAAGCACTGGGAACATTGCTCAAAAAGAATTCTATGCTGACTTTATACGGCATTGGATTCATCAATGGATTACTGCCCTGCGGATTTGTATATTTAGCTTTAGCGGGCGCGGCCACCAGCAGCAATGTATGGGAAGGAATGGCCTACATGGCGCTGTTCGGATTAGGGACCATACCGATGATGTTGATTCTATCTTTATCTGGATCGCTCATCAGCATTAAAGCCCGAATATTTGTTCAGAAATTAAGTCCGGTGATTGCGATTGTATTGGCGCTCTTTTTAATTCAACGCGGCGTCATGCTCAAAGAAAAAACAAATGCTTGTTGCTCCAATGAAAAAACTACAACAACAATGATGATGCAGCAGGATTAAAATTCATTTCAATGGATATTATTTACGGGTAAAGTCAATTTCATCTTTCGCGCTAAGGCGCCAATACCGACAGCTATAAGTAGCTAAGATTCTTAAGATTTTTTAGGGCAAGATTTGCAATTACTACATTACTTATCATTGGTACTTTTATAGAAGGTAATTACTTGCACGAATATATTCTGGTAGTAATTACTAATTTTGCTTCTTTGCTTCTTTGCGCCCGATTGCTATCGGGCATTGCGGGAAAGTTTTAATCTCGAATTTTGTCTCAAATATGACCAACGCTAAAATCAAAATTCTTCTTTCGAAGTTTCCTCTAAAAATTGTTCGCTGAAGTTGAGGAGGTATAATTTTAGGGAGGCGCGGGTGAAGGCCGTGTACAACCATCTGTAATATTCCAATCCTAACATCTCATCGGTGAGGTAACCTTGATCAACGAAAACAACAGGCCATTGTCCGCCTTGGGCTTTGTGACAGGTAACGGCGTAAGAGAATTTTACTTGTAAGGCGTTGTAATAGGGATCAATTTTGATGAGGGCATTGCGCTTGCGTTTGTCGGGTTCGTCTGCGGAATAAAACTCGTGCAAGGTATCGAAGAGTTTTTTTTGATCGGCAGTAGTGAGTGCCGGCGATTCGCTGTATAAAGTATCGAGCAAAATCATGGCTTCGAATTTAGGCTCGTCGGGATAATCCGGCAAATGCAAACTCGCCATCGCATAACGGAATCCGAACTTTTCTTCGAAGCGATATACCTTTTGCACTTCCAGCACATCTCCATTGGCAATGAAAGCCGCAGGATGATCGGAAGGCAAGGCTGTGTAATTGTTTTTTACCACCATCAAACTATCGCCCCCTCCTATTTCATCTTCCATCCACAAAGTTTGGTAGCGAATTAATTTATTGTATTGAATAGCGGAACGGTTAGAGCGCGTCACTACCATCACTTGATCTTGACCGTAATTTTTGAAGAGGCTTTGCAATAAATCAGGAAGATCACGCGGATTGACCTTCGTTACATCTCCTTGTAAAGTTATTTTCAATTTATCCTCGTCATTCGGCTCTGTGATCAATCTTCGTATAGCCGTAGCGTTACTAAGAATTTCACTTTCCTTTTGCTGTCGAACCACTTCCTTCAACTCTGCCGTGAATACTTTCTTTCTGAACTTGTATCGCAAATGTTCGGGATCCAAGGCCGGACTCTTATCGAAATGCACGGGAGGCAACTGCGCATCATCGCCCACCAACATCAATTTACAAGTCGGTGAACTGTACACATAATTGATTAAATCACTCAAAAGATTTACACCCGGAAATGGACTCGACGAATCATCCATCGCCGCATCGGGAATCATGGATGCTTCATCGACGATGAACAAAGTTTTCACAAATTTATTTTCCATCAAACGCAACATCATTCGCCCATCGCTAGTCATGGCCGGAACGTATAAATGTTTGTGAATGGTGTATGCGGCACGACCTGTATAAAAAGATAAAACCTTAGCGGCTCTACCGGTTGGTGCTAACAAAACAATATTTTTAAAAGAAGAAGTGAGTGCCGACAACATCGTTGTTTTTCCGGTACCGGCATAACCCTTCAATAAAAAAATTCCAGGTTCTTCATCGGCTGCAAAACGAGAGAACTGTTGAATGAAATTTTCTTGTCCCGGCGTAGGTTTAAACTTTAAAAACTGATGTATTCTGGAGCTCACCTGAGCGCTTCGATCTGACACGGACACGGGAAATTTTCTTTGTGTGAAGATCGGAAAATTAAAGCAAGCAAATCCAAAGCATTTCTAACTAAGTGATTCTAAATAATTAAGATATATTATCTGTTGAAATTCAATTTAAAAAACACGATGCGCCTAAGCATGTATTCCCTATTTTTGTGGAGTGGTAAAAAGTGAAATTAATATCAATCTGAAGAATCAGATAACCGATGAATCCTTCAGTCAGGGCATGGTGAAAAACACCTTGCTGATGATTGTTGCTGAACGCGGACGTTTGCTGTATTCCATCGTTGATCAGGATCGCAATAAAGCAGTGGTATTGAAAGAATATCAATTGCTGAATGAAGACGAAAATGACGGCGAATATCTTCCCGGATTTTTCAGTCGAATTTTAGAAGAAGATGAATTGCTAAGTGCTCTTCAACCTGATCAGGTGTTACTTTCTGTTTTTTCGCAGCAGCAAACTTTAATTCCGAATCCCTTGTATTCAAAAGATCATTTAGAAGAGATGTTGGGAATCACCAACAGTTTGAATGACGGATTGGATCTTTATGCGGATGAAATCACCTCTGCTAATGCGCACATCGTGTATGCGGTTTCAGTCAATCTCTTAAAAGAAATCGGTGATCAATTTAAAAATGCAATTTTGTTTCATGGTGCAAAAGCGGTGATTGAAAGTCAGCTTCGCTTGAACAAACTTGAATCCGATTCTAAAGTAGCTGTTTTTGTTCGAAACAATTATTTTGATGTGGTAATTACGAAAGGAAAAGAATTGAAATTATTCAACAGTTATCCGTATCAATCGAGCGAAGACTTGATGTATTATTTGCTTTTCACGATGGAGCAATTGCAATTGAATCCTGACCAAACTACAGTAACATGTTATGGCGAAATAGAAAAAATATCGAGTCATTGGATGCTAGCAAGAAAATACATTCGCAACATCAGCTTCGGAGAAAAACCGGAAGGCATCACCTACAGCTATGGCTTTGAAAAATTTTCTACACATAAATATTATTCACTATTTATCCAAGAACTGTGCGTATCATAAGCGGAACATATAAAGGGAAACAGTTGAACATCCCTAAAGATTTACCGGTGCGTCCCACGACGGATTATGCAAAATCGGGATTGTTTAATATTTTATCGCATCGTTTCAATTTGAAAAAATTGTCGGTGGTGGATTTATACGCCGGCACCGGAAGCCTGAGTTATGAATTCATCAGCAGAGGCGTTGCTTCGCTTATTGCCGTTGACAGCGATCCTTCTTGCATACGTTTCATCAAACAAAGCTTCGATCAATTGAAGGCAGGATCACAAGCACGCGCCATACAATCGGATGCTTTGAAATGGTTAGGAAATCGTCCGGGAAAATTTGATTTAATCATTGCCGATGCACCTTTTGTAGACACTCCGGCAGAAGAATTAAGTCGATTGGTGATTGAAGGAGAAATGCTCAATAAAAATGGCATTCTCATCATTGAACATGCAAGTAAAAATCCACTCGATCAAATTCCGGGATATGTAGAAACGCGGAAGTACGGCAACGTTAGTTTCTCCTTCTTTCAAAACCGAATTGTTCCTGCAATAGCTCCCGAAACAGAAACAACAGAAGAATCTGAATAAATACATCACCCATGTCAAAAATAGCACTCTTCCCCGGCAGTTTCGATCCCATCACCATTGGACATGTGGATGTAATTACGCGCTCATTAAATCTATTTGACAAAATAATAATCGGTGTCGGGAACAACGCCTCTAAAAAATACATGTTCCCTTTAGAAGATCGTGTGCAATGGATCAAGGACAGTTTTTCGGAATACCATCAAATTGAAGTACGCAGTTACAGCGGACTCACTGTCAACTTTTGCAAAGAGATTCAAGCGCGCTTTATTTTACGCGGCTTAAGAACCAGCGCCGATTTTGAATTCGAGCGTGCCATTGCACAAATGAATCACTATCTCGATCGCGGCATCGAAACCACTTTTATTTTATCGGCACCGCAATACACACCTGTATCTTCTACCATCATTCGAGATATTATTCGCAATGGTGGTGATGCGAGTGCGTTTGTGGCGGATGGGGTTCGTTTGAAGTAGTTGGTTGGTCTTTGGTTTTTGGTTGTTGGTCGTTGGTTGTTGGTTGTTGGTCGTTAGTCGTTAGTCGTTAGTCGTTGGTCGTTTGTCGTTGGTTGTTGGTCGTTGGTCGTTTGTTGTTGGTCGTTGGTTGTTGGTTGTTGGTTGTTGGTTGTTGGTCGTTGGTCGTTGGTCGTTGGTCGTTGGTTGTTGGTCGTTGGTCGTTGGTTGTTGGTTGTTGGTCGTTGGTCGTTGGTCGTTGGTTGTTGGTCGTTGGTCGTTGGTCGTTTGTTGTTTGTTGTTGGTCGTTGGTCGTTGGTCGTTGGTTGTTGGTCGTTGGTCGTTGGTCGTTGGTCGTTGGTCGTTTGTTGTTGGTCGTTGGTCGTTGGTCGTTTGTTGTTTGTTGTTGGTCGTTGGTCGTTTGTTGTTGGTCGTTGGTCGTTGGTCGTTGGTCGTTGGTCGTTGGTCGTTGGTCGTTTGTTGTTGGTCGTTGGTCGTTTGTTGTTGGTTGTTGGTCGTTGGTCGTTGGTCGTTGGTCGTTGGTCGTTTGTTGTTGGTCGTTGGTCGTTTGTTGTTGGTCGTTTGTTGTTGGTTGTTCCCTTCGTCCGATAGCTATCGGACTTCGCTCAGAGTAGCAGGTTGTTGGTTGTTCCCTTCGTCCGATAGCTATCGGACTTCGCTCAGGGTAGCAGGTTGTTG
>Ga0209702_10001110_pt1 | contig 53756 bp, 51 predicted proteins | sample FRY01_FD_187210 | JGI IMG/M metagenome (GOLD analysis project Ga0209702, IMG submission 187210) | Freshwater microbial communities from Lake Fryxell liftoff mats and glacier meltwater in Antarctica - FRY-01 (SPAdes) (version 2) | ecosystem: Environmental > Aquatic > Freshwater > Ice > Glacier...
TACATCACAAACGCAGCAGACTCCATTTGTCCGCAAGATCAGCTTCACGCCAAGTTTTATCTCTTAGTCAAAGATGATTTTGCCGTTGCGATGGGCGGACTAAGACAATTGCCAAGTGGTGACATGGAGGTTGTCCGGATCTACACAAAACCGGAGCATCGCGGACAGGGCTATGGAAAAAAATTACTAGCAAGACTAATCTCTGATGCGCGTCACAGTGGTTTTGCCAACATAAAATTAGACACTGGCGTTTTTATGAAACAAGCGCAATCTATGTATGCCGCTCATGGCTTTGTAGAGTGCGAAGCCTACGAAGGCGCTGAACCACCCGCTAAACTTTTTCCATATTGGCATTTCATGGAACTAAGCCTACGCTAAGAAAGTTCTTTTGTAGCCGATAAGAAAGTCATTGAGGATGAATGAATACGAGTTTTAATATCTCGTAGTCAAATAACCAAATCAGGCTCTGCACTTAGTGTCTGTTCTTTCAATAAGGGTAGTGTCACACGAAACAATGCTCCACCGTTTTGTTGATTACTAGCCACGAGTGTGCCATAGTGATTATCCAAAATCAGATTGGTTAACCATAGACCCACGCCACTTCCTTGCTCACGTCCAGACACATAAATTTGTCCAATACTGTGCAAAATCGAGGGGTCGATACCTGGTCCGTTATCTGTGATTTCTACGACGCAATTGTTATTGTTGACAGAACACTCGAGCTGAATATGTCGAGGACCGTCTTGATTAGAAAGAATGTTGATCGCATTTGAAATAAGATTGATAAATACCAGCTCAAGCTGGGTGGACTCACCACTCACAAAACAGTTAAAGCGGCCAGACTTTTCCAGCGTGATGTTATTTGCTGAAAGTCGTGGTGCAAGCACCATGATTGCATTGTTAATGACCTCGGAGATCTGCAGCGACTGTAAGTTTTCATTTTGTACGCGCAGTAATTTGTGTATCTGCGACATAATGTTAGCGCTTCGTTCAGACTCGGTGCACAGCATGTCAATTTGATCCCCGATACCTTCTAGATCGTTATTTTTAATTTGTAGGCTCAGACTCTTTGATAATAAAAGTAGCGTGGTTAGCGGTTGAGATAATTCGTGTGTTAAGGCACTCGCCACATCTCCGGCATGATGACTACGGGTGATTTTACTCATCGCGTTAATCAGCTGACGTTTCTCTTTGAGCAACACACGTAGATCTTCGTTGCGATCAAACGTTTTCTCGAGAACATAAGTCATGACCGTCAAATAAGTAATTGCATTAGAAACAACCCAGATCCAGCGTACGGCAATCATGTAGTGCGGCTCGGAAAGAAGACCACTCGTGCCGGCGGTTGAGTCGGGCTGAATCCACAGCATGGCGACCCTGATCGCCGCACACACAAACTCGACTGCAAAGGTACCGCTCAACATCAAGATTTGAAATGAACGCTGCCTTTTATACAAATACAGTGATGACCAAACTAAATAGCCTATTAGCAGCAATGTCGTGACTTGACCCAGTGTTGCTCTTGCAATGTAAGGCAAGGTGGCCCGCATCACTTCAAATACGATTACGTAAAGGACGACCACCACAACCAACCAAATTGGAACATTGGATTTATTCGTGTGCCAAAAGCGTAATTGCAATACCAAACTGACATACGAGAGCACAAAAGCCATACTCCCAATGGCCAGACTGGCTTTCCCGAACCACGGACTGAATGCATAAGCAAAATACGAAATAGATAGCGCTATCGAACCCCACAACCAAAATGTTTCGCCCACGACCCAAGTCTGTCTTCGGATCACTGCAAAGGAATTGCCAAAGCAAAATAATAGAATAGTCGCCACAAATATAAAAATAAGTTGGTCACTACTAATTGGCATCATGAATGAATACACTCTGAGAAATTTTTTCGATTTAGAAAAATATCACTTGCCTCAAGACGATTTTGTGCGTGGCACAAATCTGACCCATACATTCTTCCCTTTGTGTTTGGCCTGATACATTGCGCTATCCGCTTGCACCACCTAGTCATTCGCTAATAACCCGTCGGTTGGAAAAACACTCACACCGACGCTCGCACTAATCGCGATGTTTGCTCCGTCGATCATAAAGTTGGACGCGACCGCATTTAAAATCCGACCAATTGATGCATCCAAGTCATCCTCTTGTTGGATCCCGCCAAGCAACAAAATGAATTCATCACCTGCCAAACGCACAACAGTATCACTGTCACGAATGACTTTTTTCATCCGTCGGGCTGCTGCGATCAGAAGTTTGTCGCCGCATTCGTGGCCATGTAGATCGTTTACTTCTTTAAAGCAATCAAGATCTAGAAAGCAAACGGCCAATAAATGCCCTCTCTCGCTGGAAGACAGCATTGCATCCTGCATGAGACTGTTTAATGCGAGGCGATTGGGTACTTGGGTCAGAGCATCTATGTGCGCCACATCGTACAAAGTCTCATTATGTTTGAGCAGCTGACGTTCCGTATTTTGCGTCATTTTCTTGGCACGATAAAAAAGCACAATCGATACGCCAAATAAACCTACAAATAGAATCGCAATCGACAGCATAATATTCAACTGCAGATTTTCGAGCAGTACGTCATCGAGGTCGGTGTAGCTCTCTATCCTGACCCAGCCAAGAGGAACGCCAGGATTGACTTCATACCAAAGAATTGATCGACCGCCCTGCTTTTGCATCTGGTACTGATCAGTCACGCGCTCCGGTGGCGTTATTTTTCTAATCGAAAAATTAGCGACAGTCTCATTTGAATCAGGCTTGCGCTCTAACGTCGCTAACACATCACCATCAAGATCGGTTGCGATGACGGAATGAATAGTCTCATTGCCCATGACGTATCGCAAATCGACTTCTAACTGAGCGTAATTGCGCGTCACAATCGAATCACCAATCGCCAGTGCCAGGCCTTTACCGAGGGCAATCTCCCTTCTTTCCTGCGTCACCTGAATTAATTGATTTAGTGTGTAATACGTCCATAGGCTACTCGCTGAAAGTAAGACCACGCCCAGCACTGAAAACCAAATAATGATCTTCGTGAAAACGGAGTTCGTGGTCGACATCCTGTCTTCAGTTCGCATTTCTCACCACGAATTTTTCAAGCTGCAGTGCTTCCAATGGCTGATAGTTAGTCTCGAGAGTCACCTTCATTGGATCGGCTAACTGAGAACCTATTAATAATTTTCTACCAGCAGTTGTTTGCTCAATCGCTAAAAAAGCCTCCTGTATCTCTTTTTGAATAGCAACAGGTATACGTGCATTGGCAGAAAATGGATGAGCGGTGTAGGGTTTTGTTTCCATCAGCACTCTGAGCTCTGCTCGTAGCTCAGCTGGCTCGGACATCAAGGTGCTTTGGACCCCCCCACCAGCGACAACATCCCCCCTGATGACGGAGCGATAGACGTTACTGTGTGTCTTTAAATAGACCGGCTCATACAACACCCCCTCAAGGCTCAGCGTTGCTCTGATTAGCAACGAAGCGGCGAAGGCATTCGGTGCAGGGAAGGCAATTTTTCCTGCGTTGAGCTCTTGGATATGATTGACTTTGCTGTCACGACGAATACTCAACACACCGACAATCGGGATACTGCTAGCGATCAGGGGAATATATTGATGGTCACGCCATTTCATGACCGCATGGTATGGGTTCATATAAGCAAAGTCAGGCTTGCCGTCATTTAAATCGGACTCAAACTGAGGAATGCTCGAGGGCACATTCAACTCGAAACACTGCTTTGTCTGTTTTCCGACTTGCTCTAAGAGCGGCGCCCAGCGCGTGTAAATCTGTGTCGCTGTCAGCTGAGGGACAATATAAACCTTAAAGGGTATCTTTGCACTCTGATCTCCCAGGCATGCACCATAGGCGACGAGTGCGCTCGAACAGAGCAACCAGCCAATCGCAAGATTAAGCCCGTATTTAAAATGTCTCATGTTCGACCGTAGAATCCCATTTTTAAAGAAAGTGTAATCACTTTTTTGCCTCTGGGCACACTCATCACTATATTGATGCAATGGATGCTGTTAAGCTTGAACGAATAGTTTTGAAAGCGTCAAAACCAAGATGCGTATTTCGACTACCGAGCCAATCGTAGAACTCAAACAGGCCTCAAAACTTTTTAACACCGGCACGACCGCGTTAGCGGATATTTCTTTAACGATTGATTCTGGTGAATTTGTTACCTTAGTCGGTCCATCTGGTTGCGGAAAAAGTACTGTACTTCGTTTGATTGCTGGCCTTGAAAGTCCAACTGATGGGACTTTAAGCGCGCCCGCTCTGTCAACCCATCAACACTCAACTGCCTTTGTCTTTCAAGAAGCCACCCTGATGCCTTGGGCCAGTGTGTTTGACAATGTATGGCTGCCCTTACGGTTGCAAGGGCTTAGCAATCAAGCCGCTCGATCGCAAATTCATACGGCCCTCAAAAATGTAGGCTTAGAGGATTTTGCTCAAGCCTACCCGGCGCAATTGTCCGGGGGTATGAAAATGCGTGCATCGATTGCGCGAGCGCTCATTACCGAGCCCCAAATCCTTCTCATGGATGAGCCTTTTGGAGCCCTAGATGACTTTACCCGACAAAAACTCAACGATGACCTTTTACGTTGGCAGCAAGAGCGGGGGGTTGCCACGCTATTCGTCACGCATAACATCGCCGAAGCGGTTTTTTTAAGTCAGCGGGTTCTCGTCATGCAGGCACGCCCAGGCAAAATCATTCACGAAATGTTAATCGATCAACCCTACCCTCGTACACCTGAGTTTCGTGCCTCCATAGATTTTCTGCAATATTGTCGTGAACTGTCTAACACGCTCGAACGCGCCATGCTGTCTGAAGTCACTCCGTCATGAAGAACCTCTCAGATGCGATGCTACCGATTCTGACGCTTATGGCAGTTGTCTGTATCTGGGAGTTTGGCGTTCGTTGGGCAGAGATACCCAGCTACACACTACCCACACCTTCACTGATATTCAGCACGCTTCTGGCCAATTGGTCTTCGCTCGCTGATAGCTGGTGGTTTACGGTCAAGATCACTTTTGGTGCACTCCTACTCGCTTGCGCTGGTGGGATCCTCATTGCCTCGATTTTTTCACTTTCCCCTTCTTTGGAACGCGCTTTTTTTCCGATTGCGGTTGTCTTGCAGGTCACCCCCATTGTCGCGGTTGCGCCCCTGATACTGATTTACGTCGACAGCACGACTGCCGCATTGCTACTATGTGCTTGGATCGTGGCTTTTTTTCCTATTCTTTCCAACACCGTGATTGGCTTGCGCACGATAGATCGCAACCTCGTTGACCTCTTTCGACTTTACCGGGCCAATCCCTGGCAACGACTTAAATTGCTTCGCGCCCCCTCAGCCCTGCCCTATTTTCTAGCAGGGCTTAAGATTTCAGGTGGTTTAAGTCTGATCGGCGCAGTGACCGCTGAGATGGTGGCGGGTGCGGCCGGCAGAGAGACCGGCCTAGCATCACGCATCCTAGAAGCTAGTTTTCGAACCGAAACACCCAAAATGTTTGCCGCACTGATGTTATTGGTATTAACAGGTGTTCTGATCTTTATGTTGTTTACTGCACTCTCACGCCTCTTACTCGCACGTTGGCACGGTGCTGAGCCCATGGGTCATCGTCATCGCAACCTCTAGGAGAACGTTATGATTTGGCGGCTAATTCAGTCTTTAGCATTGATGGCGGCGCTCACTTCCCTCACTCACGCTCAGCAGGCGGTGACTTTTGCAACGAACTGGAAGGCTCAGGCCGCTCATGGCGGCTTTTATCAAGCCGTGGCGGATGGTACCTATAAAAAGTACGGTCTTGATGTCACGATTCGTCAAGGCGGCCCCCAAGTGAATAATCGACCACTATTGCCCGCACGACGAATCGATTTTTTGATGACAGGTAATCTGCTTCACAGTTTTGATAATGTGAAAAACGGTATCCCAGTCATCATTGTGGCCGCCATGTTTCAAAAAGACCCTCAAGCACTGATGGCACATCCCAATCAGGGATATGAAAATTTTTCAGCACTCAAAAATGCACCTGTTGCGTTCATCGCCAAAGATGGTCAATTTACGTGGTGGCAATGGTTAAAAGTCGTACACGGATTTAAAGACGAAGCGCTCAGGCCTTATAACTACAACCTTGGACCCTTTCTGTCACAGCCTAAGGCGATACAGCAGGGCTATTCTGTAGCAGAGCCTATCTACATTGAGCAACAAGGGAAATTTAAGCCTGTCGTCCATCTGCTCGCCGATCATGGCTTTACGACTTACAGCACCTTGATTGAGACCAGAACAGAGACCGTAAAAAATAATCCTGATCTCGTCCAGCGCTTTGTCGACGCCTCAATTATCGGCTGGGTAAATTTTATGAATGGAGATCGCTCAAAAGCCAACGCACTAATGATGAAAGATAACCCTGAAATATCAGTCGCTGAAATTGAAGCATCGGTCAAATTGATGAAGCAACAAGGGATCGGGGACTCTGGTGATGCACGTGTTCAGGGAATCGGCACGATGAACGCCGCTCGAATAGAGGATTTTTATCAACAAATGGTCAAAGCTGGTCTTTATCAAGCCAAAGATGTCGACTTAACCAAAGTCGCGACGACTCAATTCGTTAACAAGCAAGTTGGGGTTGAACCCAAGAAAAACTGAAAGCGACTCTGAGTGACGCGATTAGAACCAGGGAACCATCATGAGCAGCATGTTTGACGAAGCAGAACAAGACCCTAGTCTATCGGATGAGGAAAGTGCTCGGCTTGAAAAGCGCCTCCGCATACAACTGCTCAATGAGCAATACCGCCACATCCATCTGAAAGATCGGGCGCTACTTATTATCGTGGCGGGCATTGATGGTGCCGGCAAGGGCGACACGGTTAACCTCCTCCATGAATGGATGGATCCTAGACATGTTCGTACGATTGCTTTTGGCGAATTGACAGCGGAGGAAAAGGCTTATCCTTGGTCCAGACGCCTATGGCTTGGTGTGCCACCCAAAGGATCAGTTGGCATCATGTTTGGTGCAGCCTACAGGTCCCTCTTGCTGGAAGCGACTGAAAAAAAACCAGACTCGGATAAGCTTGAAGCATTGATTAGTGCCACACGCAAATTTGAAGACACTTTAGTCGCCAATGGTGTGCAGATTATCAAGCTATGGTTCCACATGTCGCGCAATGCTCAGCGCAAGCGCACCGAGAAGCTGATAGCTAACCCGGCCACAGCCTGGCAAGTGGGTAAAAATTACGAAAAGATTTTTAAACAATTCAATCGAGTGAGGCAAGCTGGACAGCGTATTATTGAGTCCACCGACACCGCACATGCTCCGTGGATCATTATCCCAAGCGCTGACGACAATATGCGCAGCATCAGAACGGTGCAGACGATTTTGCAAGCCTTCAAACGAAAAAACATTAAGGTTCCGCTCCCGCACAATCCTGCTGCAGACCCCAAGCCCAAGCGACAGGAGCGTCGTCTCGATAGACTCGACTTTGAGGCGAGCATTGAAAAAGAGGTCTACGAAGAGGCGCTTAAACAATGGCAGAGCAGGCTTGCCATTGCTGTACGGCACAAAAACTTTAGCAATAAATCACTGGTGCTTGTATTCGAAGGACAGGATGCTGCGGGTAAAGGTGGTGCGATTCGACGCGTCACTCACGCCTTAGACGCAAGACAGTACAGCACGATCTCGATTGCCGCGCCAAGACCTTTTGAAATGGATCGTCCCTATCTTTGGCGCTTTTGGCGTAATGTTCCTCGCTGCGGCCGAATCGCAATTTTTGATCGATCTTGGTATGGGCGCGTGCTAGTGGAGAGAGTAGAGGGTTATGCTGCGCGCCAAGCATGGCAACGTGCCTATCAAGAAATCAACGAGTTTGAAAAGCAGCTTGTTGATCACGGTGCACTCGTCATGAAATTTTGGCTTGCCATCACTCCTGAGGAACAACTGCGCCGCTTCAAAGACCGTGAAAAATCGCCTTATAAAAACTTCAAAATCACCCCTGAGGATTGGCGTAATCGTCGCCAGTGGCCGGCGTATGCTCAGGCAGCAGAAGAAATGTTTACTAAAACGGATACCCCTTACGCGCCTTGGCATGTGTTGCCCGCCAACGATAAGAAACATGCGCGTTTAGAAGTCCTCCAACGGATAACCAAAGCGCTTGAGCAGGCATGAAGCATTTAACTTTTCTGGAGATCACCTTGCGACTGAAGATCGGACTGACTCTTTTGACCATGCTCAGCGCATTGAGTCCTGTAGCCGCTGAGCGATCTATATTTAATCAGGCGCCTGCAGCTTTATTTGCAACCACGCTCCACACGCTAGAGCTTGTGGCTCCCACTTCGGATTTCAGCTGAGGCTATTCATGTATCGCATCGCACCCATTCTTCTTTTATTTCTAATCACGGGTTGCGTCACGCTGGATGATTTCAGAAAAATGTCGCCTGCTGAGCGTGCTCGTCAGGTCTGTCAGCGACAAGAATCTATCGTCACGCTTGAAAACGAAAGACAAAACCTGATCGGCTCAATACAACAATCGCAAATGGATTTAGCCAGAGGCTTCAAAATATACAGACAGTGTTTTCCAGTCAAAGTGTATGGACGTCCAACCGTGGCCTGTCGTGAATATGGCTCTCAAGTGCGATGCATTCAAACACGCCCTGAGTTTTATGAAACTCAATGTATCGATACACCTGTTGGTATCAGTCCAGATTTAGAGAGACAAAACATTCAGGCTTGGACGAACACACTGGCCAACACAGAACAACGCCTTAGCCAAGAGTGGCAAAACTGTTCTAAATCTGTCGAAAGTATGCCGCCAGAAGAAGCATACAAGTACTACCGCTAAATAGCTTTAGCTTGGTCACTCAATACATCGGGCTCCGTATTTTGTAATACACCACGGCGACTCGGGTCACGATGCCACCTAAGATCACGCCTACAACTGCTGTCGTCAAATGTATGAGTTCATACTTGGGTAGAAATGAATACCAGTTGAGAAACAAGGACAGAACCAAGCCCCAGATCAAGGCGACCTCTGCATAGAACGACCCCTTTAGTCCTGGATTATCAGCATCCGCCCGAATCACATCACGCAATATCCCACCGCCTGCGCCTGTCAACGCAGCCAAAAGAGGTCCCCACAGCCACAAGGGCTGAATCTTGGCCTCTACCGCTACGATCACGCCCACCACGGCAAAAGTGGAGAGGCCGAGTGCGTCAAAAAACTCGCTGGCTGCATGATTGGAGATACGTCCAATAAACATATGCTCATGACTATTCGTTATTTTTTTCTTGCGTCGATACCAGTCCTCGACGTGAAAGATTACATAAAAGAACATCACCGTCGCAAAAATAGTCGCTAAATAAACCGGTGAATTGAGTACAGAAAGTGACTCGCGGTTAATCAGAATGTCACGCATCACGCCTCCGCCAATCGACGGTAACGCAGCAAGGACCAGCGCACCAAACAAACTATATTTTCCCTCGCGCGCTAACAGCAGCCCTGAAATAGCAAAGGCAATCGTGCCGATAATATCGATGATGAAGAACCAAGTTTGCCCGGCAGTTTGCCCGAGCAATACCGGCAAAAGGTAATCACGCATGACTTTGTTGTACTGGCCACTGGCTTGCATCTGAAGAAGCGTTTGATTGAACTGCTCCACAAGCTCAGGTGCGGTGGACTTTTTACTAAAAATGACATGGATAGTGTCCTCGAACACCGGGGTAGGCATTTCAACGACACTCTTTTGCCAACCGTGACGCCAACCTAAGGTCGCCCCAACTAAATGATCGATAGGGAAAGCATCGATTTTGCCTTCGAATAGGTTAGTGAAATTCTGTCGATCATCCTTGACCTTGACGATCTTATCGCCATTGCGAGGATCGTTGATGTACTGCATCAACGGCCCGCCATAAAAATATCCATCAATGACACCAAGCTTGAACGAACCAGTGTCTAGTATTTTGATCAACTCATCGACCGTCTTGAATTTAAATGCGCGCTCCTCTCCCTTGCGCACATACAGCATGTCTTTTTCAGAACGATACGGAATTGAATAGTAAGCATATTGCTCGCGCTCTTTACTTCTAAAGGCGCCTGCCGCAATATCGCGATAACCGTCCTTTACATCCTGCTGATGTTGCTTCCAGTCAACGGGATCAATCTGTAACTCATGTCCCATTCGCCCAAAAATAGCCTTGAGTAACTGCACGTCAAGACCCGTCAAGTGCTTAAGTTCATCCTTAACAACCTCATACTGATAAGGATCCCATTGGTACCAACCACTTCGCAACACCTTAGACTCTTGCTGGGAAAACGCTGGGTATGCAGCCAATGTGAACAATAGACCGAGCACAAGGCTCACAATTGGGCGCCACAAGGAGTGATTTCTTAAAGGTCGGATCAAGTCAGGTCCCAGTGAGTGAGCGAATTGAACGGGTCTTGGAGGATATTTAGCCTGATCTTAGCGTAATTAATTTCGGAGCACCCACAACAATCAAATAAATTTTAGCCATTTTTTAGGCATCCATCAGGTACTCCAATTAGCTATTTTGCGATGCATCAATGTTAAATTGATAAGGAATGGTTTATCACTCCAGTTCATTAATAACGTGCCTCTGCGCTCATGACTATTTGACCTAGACGGATGGCACAAAATGCAATTAGTTGATTATTTATCGCTTTACCTCTACGGGCTGAAGTTCGTTGTGATCGTGATTGCAATATTCATCACGATCAGTGGTGCCGATGATCTACTGATCGATCTTGCCTACTGGATAAGGTGGCTTTGGCGCAAGCTCACGATTTATAAGGAGCACCCGCGCGCGGACCAAGCACTGTTATTAAGCGTACCTGAAAAGCCTCTCGCAATCATGATCCCTGCCTGGCAAGAAACGGGGGTGATTGGTTCGATGGCAGATAAAGCCGCACGCACGCTAGACTACGAAAACTATCATATTTTTGTTGGCACCTATCCCAACGACCCCGATACACAGCGCGATGTTGATGAGGTCTGTGCCCTCTTTCCTAACGTCCACAAAGTCGTCTGTGCTCGCCCTGGTCCCACCAGCAAAGCAGATTGCTTAAACAATGTGCTTGACGCCATTATGCAATTTGAACAGCGGGCTAATTTACACTTTGCAGGTTTTATTCTGCACGACTCAGAAGATGTTGTGTCTCCGATGGAGCTCAGGCTTTTTAACTATTTAGTTGGTCGTAAAGATCTCATTCAGGTTCCCGTCTATCCGTTTGAGAGAAAATGGTATGACTTTGTTGGTATGCACTATATCGACGAGTTCACTGAGCTACATGCCAAAGACGTGCCCGTGCGTGAGGCGATCGTAGGCCAAGTCCCAAGTGCCGGTGTCGGCACCTGTTTTAGTCGACGTGCGATTGAAACCTTGCTTGTCGATGGTGATGGTATTGCGTTTGACACGCAGAGTCTCACCGAAGACTACGACATCGGCTTTCGTCTTAAAGCACACGGTCTCGAGGAAGTTTTTGTCCGATTCTCTGTACTCGATGAGTCCAAATCCCTTTGGAAAAAAACAAGGATTTTTGGTCAAAACTTTAGAGAGTCCAGCATCATCTGCGTGCGCGAATTTTTCCCTAATAAAATTGCGACGGCAGTGCGGCAAAAGTCCCGTTGGATCATAGGAATTGTCTTTCAGGGATATGTCACTCACGGTTGGACAAGTGACTGGCGCCTCAATTATTTCCTTTGGCGTGACCGAAAAGGGGTCTTAACAAACTTTTTCAGTTTCGCAGCCAACATCTTATTGTTTCAACTCTTGCTCATTTGGCTGTATCAAACATTTTGGCCTGATGCCTATCGTTTTCTCTCAATATTTGAAGAAAGCGAGCTATTAGTGCTGTTGCTGTGGGTCAATGCACTGTTCATGACCAATCGGATCTTTCAACGGACTATTTTCGTCACCCAATACTATGGGTTGTTTCAAGGATTATTATCACTGCCCCGCATGCTGCTCGGAAACTTGATTAATTTTCTCGCAAACTGGCGTGCAATCAAACAAGTGATACAACAAGGAAATCCTCGTCGAGTGGCCTGGGACAAGACCACACACGACTTTCCTGCGATAGGCGAGATCTCAAGAGCACGTCGCATGATCGGCAGCATTCTGGTCAAACTAGATTTCGTCTCTGAAGACGCGCTCAAAGCCGCCCTCTTACAAAAGCCAGAGGGTATGCGGATCGGTACCTGGCTTGTGCACAGCGGACAAATTACGCCGCTGCAACTCGCCCAAGGACTTGCCGAGCAAGCCAATGTTTCGTTCCAATCCATTGATGCCTATAGTTTGTCGACAGCGCTCATCGCACGCGTTCCACCTGCGATCGCGTTGCACTATGGCGTATTGCCGATCAAACTAGAGGGTCAGCAGTTAACAGTGGCTACCGAGTCCGCACTGAGCCCCATTGCGCTGTCTGCGCTGCGCCGCAAACTCGGAATGGATATTGACTATGTCATCGCTGAAATCGGACAAGTGACTGTTGGATTACGCCACTCTTATGCACGTTACCGGCTGGCTGATCCACGTGAATAGCTCGATGCAGCAGTCGCATTTGGCCAACTTCAAGCCCGCGATCGTCAGGCAGTTTGGCAATACTACGTATCCAGACAAATCATGTTGGGTGAAATATTACAAACGCTTGGCCGCATTGATTCAGCAGCGTTTTCAGCCGTGTTGTTACAGTATGAAAACTCAGAGCTTCCGCTTGGCGCGTATCTTGTTGACAAGGCAATCATCACTCAGGAAACGCTTGAGCATGCGATCGCGCTACAAACCGATATCCAACCTTCGATGGAGGCGGTCATTGCCTTATTTGATCCTGTTAACCGCTCTGCGCAGCCTCTGAGATTCACGAATGAGACGTAAACATCTGACTCGACCACTGACGCAATTGATATCGACAGGCTTATTGCTGGTCTCGACTTTCCTGTCGACTGAAGCGTGGTCGCGAGAAGACTGGTCGCAAGATCTCTCTTCGCGTCAACGGTTTACTGTGTTTCCTCATGTCGATGCGGGCTTCAGAGCACTTGATCAAAAACGCTTTGATACAGCGATCAAGGAATTTAAACGCGCGAATGAACTGGCACCTGACCATCCCGCACTGGTCGGCTATCTCGCTGAGACTTACGCCGAAGCGGGAGATCCCAAGAAAGCGATTGGCCTGATAGACGTCCAGTTGAAAAAAACGCCTGACGATCAAAAACTTCTTCAGGTCAGAAATGTTTATGCCCAGCGTGTGGCAAGTGAGGTGATTACCAAGGCGGAGTCTTTAAAAAATAATCCGACTGAACTGCGTCGCTTTCTAGTAAATACTCATCCGGGTCTAGAGTCTGTTTATGCGGAATCTGTTTGGCTCAATCTGATGTCGACAGTGTCGACACCCAACGATAATTTATTGGCAGCCTACACACCAAAATTTTCCGAAAATAAAGTTCTCAAAGAACGCCTCTCACTCTTAATGCTCCTGCGTAACGGTGCAACACAACAAGCCAATCAGTTAATCGACCAGTGGCCAGCATCCGCACTCACGCAAACGACGCTAGTCGATGGTCTCAGCTATCAGTTATTGAATAATGGCGATGCCGACCAGGCCTTGCGCTTATTGATGCGCGCTTATCCCTTTTCAAAAGCCTCATCATCTGAGCGCGATCGCCTCGTCACACGCATGGCCATTACTGAGTCGCGGGCAAAAGACAAGACATTGATGACAGCCTTTTTGGCCGATCGGGAGAAGCACCTTGAAACCAGTGCCCAAGAGCGCGAATGGCTGACCCTCGCGAGCTCGGCTTATGGTGACAACATCGCGCCGCTTGCAAATCACACGCTACGGTTCTCAGATAATGCCAACATTTTGGAATCGGAAGTGCAGCAGCGGCTCGGTGCAGGTGCAGATTTACCTCGTGATGTTTCTTGGACTACTTCTATTTCTCAACTTGGTAACGTGGGGGATCCATTATTGGATGCACTCACCTACCGCATGGTGGAGTCTGGCCAGAACGCAACCGCCTGGCATTTGCTGATGACCCGCTACCCTTTCAATGGGATGTCATCATCATTACGCGAAAAGTTCGTATCAAGGATGGCGTTGATTGCCTCGCGTAACCCCGGATTACTGGAACGTAACGAACGCTCACGCCTCACCACACCACTCGAGACTACGAGTTTACGTCGACTACAAGCTTCCATGCTCAATCGAGTTGGTGACTGCACGGGCGTCAGAGAGGTGCTCGGCGATATGTCTGACCGTTACACAGCAACAGAGTGGCTCATGCTGGGAGCCTGCTATCAAAGGCAGCAGCGATCGGGGTTGGCGCAATTTGCCTTTGAGCAAGCATTACGCTTGCATCCAACGCCAGAGACGGAACGTGCATTGGCTTATGCAGCGTTTCAAAACAAAAATAACAAACTCGCCGTTGAGGCTTGGGAGAAGGTGGTCACTGCAGGTTCCATGTCAACGGATAACTGGCTGTCTGCCGCGGTCACTGCGCTCGCCGCTGAAGATCATGATCTCGCTGCACAATGGTTAAATGAATATGAACGTACGAAGGGTGCTCAAACGGCAGACTATTGGGTGCTAAAAGCCCGTGTGGTGGCCAACACCAATGTCGCGGCGGCGATCGAAGCCATGAAACGCTCCATTAAGATCGCACCGCTTGCCAGCAAATATATTGAGCTTGCCGGCTGGCAGCGGCAGGCTGGCGATCAACAAGGTGCGATGGCTTCGCTTCAGATTGCGATTTCGCTTGCGCCAACGGATGGTGCCGCGAGAGCAGATCTCGGTTTCCTTGAATACAGCTTAGGTGATTTGCCCGCCTCTCAAGTTCAAATGGAAGCGGCTCTAAAACTCAGACCCAACGATACTCGGGTGATTGAGCAACTGGCTTATATCGATCAGCGTCTTGGAGAAAATGATCAATCAAAGCGCTATATCGAACTCTCTGTAGATCATCTGATGCGCTATCCCCCAGAAGAACAAACCCTCGCGCATACGGAAAGCTTATTTGCCTTGCGTCGAATGCACGAGGATCTGTCTAGACGCTGGACGCTGAGCCTTGATGCCTCGAGTGGCACCTCACCGGCGGCTTCCGTGCAGTCACCGACACCGGGTCAAAACTATAAAAGCTACTCCCAAATTGAATTTGATTATCGCCTAGGCAATCCCGCGATTAGAAATGGCAAGACGGTTTCTGTCTATGCGCGAGTATTCGGAGGCAGTGGTCCGCAAAATTCAGCCTTACCGATCTACGCGCCCATGTTGGGGATCGGTTTGCGCTGGAAACCTTTCTCTGATTATGTTTTTTACTTAGCTGCGGAGAAACAAATTCCATTGGATCATGGCACCAGTGCACCTGCTAACACGATGATTCGTGCGAGCGCCTCATTTTTAAACTCAGGTGCCTACAGCGATGACTGGCATCCTGCAGGTCCTGGATGGTTCTCACAGAACCTCTACTTGGACTCCGCTTACTATCTCAGTAATCAAGCCTATGGGCTGACCGCTGACTACCGATTCGGCTATCATCACAAGCTCGAGCAAGGCCAGACGATTGAGCCATATACGCGACTATTAGCAAACAAAATTAGTAGTGAAAGCTCACCCGACCTACGCGCCGCTGTCGGTGTGCGTTGGAACTTGTGGGCAAACCAGTCTCGCTACAGCGCTTATGCGAATCGTTATTACGTTGGCTTAGAGCTTCAGGGTGCAATCAAGACCTATCAAAATGATCGATTTACTGCCTTAGTGACGATGGGGGTTCGTTGGTGAAAACAATCATGATGCGCTTGGCAGTCACCATGCTGCTGCTTTGTGGGGCCACATTGAGTGCCCACGCGTTTACCGGAATGTTTTACCAACCCCTGCAGCGGGATATGAAAATTCCGACGACTTTTTGGCCAAAAACGTTTTCCGAGTTACGTAAACGAGGTTTTGATACTTTGGTGATTCAGTGGACACGCCATGGAGTTATTTTCTCGAGCGGCATCGAACAGCAGTGGTTACGAAATCGACTCAAAGATGCTGTCGATGCTGACCTGAATTTAGTCATTGGACTTTATGCCGATCCCGATTCATTTTCTGCCTTGGATGCGCCAACCGATTTATTAGAGCCATATTTTTTGCGGAATAACGAAAGAAATCTTGTCCTCGCAAAGACTTGGCTTCGTACACTTCCTTTAGAACGTATCGTCGGTTGGTATATTCCAATGGAAATTGATGACCGTCGGTGGCGTGCAAAAGACGACGAATTAGTCTTATCCAATCAGCTTCGACGTGAAGTGAACTCACTTAGAAATCTGTCTAACAAGCCTGTGTACATGTCAGCTTTTTTTAAGGGACACTCAGAACCTTCTGAGTTTAAAGAATTCCTCACGCTGGTGAAACAGTCCACGGGGCTTGGTCTTTGGGTTCAGGACGGTCGCGGAACAAAAACCTTATTGCCTTCTGAAATAGATTTGTATTTGAAAACGCTCGCGTCTTGCTCTGAAACGCCTGTTGCCGGCTTGGTCTATGAAATTTTTCATCAAGTCGGTCCGGACTCGAACTTTAAAGCCGAACCCCTAGCACCCTCAGCATTAACGAAAGCACTCCAACAGCGTGCACCCTGCAGCGGTGATAGCGTGTTTTTCGAACTCCGCTATTTATCCAAATTTTCTAACTAACCGCGGCCTGACCATTGCACGATGATCTCAGCAATGCGTTGGGCTGCCTGCCCGTCGCCATAAGGATTATGTGCTTCGGACATTTTTTTATAGTGCGTTTTGTCGTCAATGAGTCGGATGCACGACGCAACAATCTGACCCGTATCCGTACCGACTAACTCAACCGTTCCGGCTTCAACCGCCTCCGGACGCTCCGTGGTTTGACGCATCACTAACACTGGCTTACCCAAACTCGGCGCTTCTTCCTGTATGCCACCACTATCTGTCAATACAAAATAGCAGTACTTTAGCAACAGTGAAAAGGGCTCGTATTGCAGTGGCTCGAGAAGATGAATATTTGGCAACCCGCCAAGACGGGACAGAACAGGTTCTCGCACATTGGGATTGAGGTGTACGGGGTACACAATATGCACACTAGGGTACTGCTTGGCCAGCGCCTGAACGGCATCACAAATCTGAATAAATCCTGACCCAAAATTTTCACGACGATGGCCCGTCATTAAGATGAATCGCTGCTCCCGCCAATTGAAAGGTAAGAGTTGATCAAGCCTTTGTTGATCTTGATTCTCGTGCGCACCATCGCCCTCAAGTCTTTTCAACGTCCACAGTAATGCATCAATGACTGTGTTGCCTGTGACGTAAATGGTGTTTGGATCCACACCTTCTGCCAACAAGTTGGCCTGGCTACTCTGCGTTGGCGCAAAATGCCAGTGCGCGACTTTGCTGATGACTTGGCGATTAAATTCCTCTGGAAAGGGCGAATGCACATTATGTGTCCTTAGTCCGGCTTCAACGTGCCCAACGGGGATCCCGGCGTAAAAGCCAGCCATTGCAGCAGAGAGTGCGGTTGTGGTGTCGCCATGGACCAAGATCGCGTCGGGCTTGACCTGACGAAACGTATCGCGAATCCCGAGCAATACGCGACTCGTGATATCCGCCAAATCCTGATTGGCTTGCATGATATTCAAATCAATCGCAGGCGTAATTTCAAACAAATTTAAAACTTGATCAAGCATCTGACGATGCTGCCCAGTGACACAGACCGTTGTGTTGACCTCATGCCGCTCCTGCAACGCACGTACCACTGGTGCCATTTTGATCGCCTCTGGACGAGTGCCAAATACGATTAATACATTTTTTTTATGAGCGTGATCTGAGCGAGCAAGTGAGTTCATCAATATTTACCTAAAAAGAGTAACAGCACCGTCATGCTACGATAATTACGCGTCAGGATATCGACTCTGCGTTAAATAATAATGACTGGAAATCGCCATATGCTGACTGCAGTGCTCAAAAAAGTGGGAGCTATCGCAGCCTGTCTAATCATCTGGGCCCACACCGTCCCGCAAAGCTTTGCACAAAACGCGCCCATCGCGACCGTCGCAGCAGCGTCTGATCTGAAATTTGCGATCGAGGACTTAGCCGCGAGATTTGAAAAAGATACTGGGCAGCGCCTGCGTTTGATTTTTGGTTCCTCGGGAAATTTTTACTCACAAATTCTTCAGGGCGCCCCTTTTCATCTCTTCATGTCAGCGGACGAAAGTTTTGTGTACAAGCTGGCGGATGCCAATAAAACACTAGACCGAGGGAAGCTCTACGCGGTTGGACGGATTGGTCTGATCGTCCCCAATGGCTCTCCCCTCAAAGCGGACGGAGTACTCAACGATCTGGGCGCTGCACTCAAAGATGGCCGCCTGAGAAAGTTCGCGATTGCCTCGCCCGAACATGCACCCTATGGGATGCGCGCCAAGGAAGCACTGCAATACGCAGGCCTGTGGCAGGCGATCGAACCTAAGCTTGTCTACGGAGAGAACGTCTCCCAAGCCACACAGTTTGCCACCTCTGCCTCTACCCAGGGTGGCATCATTGCCTACTCTTTGGCCTTGGCACCACAGGTCAGTCGTTTGGGTACATTTGCCCTCATACCCAGTGCGTGGCACAAACCACTCGCCCAACGCATGGTTCTGCTCCGTGGTGCACCACAGGCTGCGCAGGCGTTCTATCACTACCTCTCATCGCCTGAAGCTCAAGCCATTATGGTGAAATACGGTTTTGCGATGCCGGAGCAATAACCTTTATGGATTGGCAGTCGTTCATTTTGTCGCTCGAGCTCGCCGCAATCACTTTAGCGGTGCTTTTGCCGCTCGGCTTATGGCTCGCGCGTTGGCTCGCAAAAACAAGCTTTGCGGGCAAAGCGCTTATTGAAGCTGCCGTCGTACTGCCTCTTGTCCTCCCCCCAACTGTCCTAGGGTATTACTTGCTTGTCTCGCTGGGCGCAGACTCTTCTATTGGACGTTGGGTACTTCAAACGTTTGACATTAGACTGACGTTTAACTTTTTAGGCTTGCTGATTGCCTCAATCATATTCAATATCCCTTTTATGGTGCAGCCAATCCAGCGTGCCTTTGAAGCGATTCCTAGCAATCTGTCAGAGGCCGCTGCAGTCAGTGGCTTAAATAAGTGGCAGACATTTTTTAGAGTCGAGCTTCCGTTGGCTTGGCCTGGTGTCCTATCAGCCGTGGTGCTCACTTTCGTGCACACACTCGGAGAGTTTGGCGTGGTGTTAATGATGGGCGGCAGTATCCCTGGCGAAACAAAAACAATTGCTATCAGTATCTATGATCGCGTTCAAGCGTTTGATCTGGCGAGTGCAGATCAAATGGCACTGACATTGCTCCTACTTTCTATCGTCGCGGTCGCCGCATCATTTTTTGCGACAGCACGTATTCTAAAAGCCCGCGCACGATGAACGCGACCAGCCCAATTCTGACGGGTGCTTTGCATGTTCATATTGAGCAATCATCACCCATGCCTTTGCATGGCAGTTTTCAATGTGAAGCCGGTGAATTAATGGCCTTAGTCGGGCCGTCGGGTGCCGGCAAAACATCCATGCTTCGTGCCATTGCTGGACTGCTCAAACCCAGTGAAGGCAGGGTCACGATTGGCGATCAAGTGTGGATGGATACGCAGACGGGTCAATTCATAGCGCCTCAGCATCGTCATGTTGGTCTGGTGTTTCAAGATTATGCGCTCATGCCGCATCTATCCGCGATGGAGAACGTCGCGTTATCACTTCTTCATCTTCCCTCGTCGCAGCGCAAATTAAAAGCGAAGCTTTGGTTGGACCACATGCAGCTCTCGGCAGAGCAACAGCTTAGACGGCCAAAAAATTTGTCCGGTGGACAGCAACAAAGAGTCGCCGTTGCCCGTGCACTTGCGCGCGAGCCGCGCGTACTACTTTTGGATGAGCCTTTTTCCGCAGTCGATCAAATGAGTCGCCAAGGTCTTTATGACTTGCTTGCCGATTTACGAAAAGAACTGCACATCCCGATTGTCTTAGTCACGCATGACCTCGCTGAGGCTCGGCACTTAGCAGACAGCATGGTTGTCATGGAGGGAGGCACGATCTTGCAACAAGGCACACCCGCACACATTTATCGCTCTCCGCGCAATGCACGTGTTGCGGACCTAGTCGGTGTACAAAACCGTTTTTCTGGTATGTGGCTCGGACCGCAATCAGCACAAGACAGTATCGATCAGGTCGGATGGCTCCAATGGCTGAATGCAACCGGCACACCAAGCGAGATCAAGCTGAGAGTCAGGGATAAAGGACGTCTCTTGGCCGGTCAACACGTGACCTGGGTGATTCAGGGTGATGGTATTCATCTCGATGAGAAAACCCATTTCACAACCACGAATCCCGCGACCTGTTTGCCTGTAAATGGTATGGTATCTCTTGAGTCCAACGTTGTATCGGTTCGGCATCTTGGCGAAACCACGCTCGCTAGCCTAAGTTTGCCGTCCGTCCTAGGTATCAACCTACGCATTGTGCGTTCAGGTCCCCAGCGACAACGATTATCGATCAATCAACCCATCACTGTAATGTTGGATTGCGACTGGGTTCATGTGATGCCCTCTAAATGAGCCTTCAATATGTATATTCCCGCACATTTCTCTGAGACCCGCCCCGAAGCCTTAAGCCAAATCATGCATCAGCACCCCTTGGGCATTTTGGTGCGTCATGGTGAAACGGGACTGGATGCAGACCACATCCCCTTCGAGTTTGATGCAACGACCGGAACCCACGGCGTGCTTTCTGCACACGTCGCACGCGCCAACCCGCTTTGGCAACAATGTCCCAGTGGTACGCCTGTGATGGTCATTTTTCGTGGGGCCCAAGCCTACATCTCACCAAACTGGTACCCGAGCAAACACGAAACGCACCGCTCAGTCCCCACCTGGAATTACGAGGTCGTGCACGCCCATGGCATCTTGACCATCCATGATGATGAGAAGTACGTGCGCCGGATCGTGGCGCATCTAACCCGTCGGTACGAAGCCACGGAGCCAAAACCCTGGAAAATGGGTGACTCCTCGCCAGAATTCATTAACAGCATGCTGAGTAATATTATTGGGATCGAAATCGCTGTTACTTCGCTAATTGGTAAAATCAAACTCAGCCAAAATAGAGAAGAGCGAGACCGCATGGGTGCGGCCACTACGCTAGAACAGCGAGGAAATAACCAACTCGCCAAACGCATGCGTGACGCTTAAGCCCCATAGGAAATCATGAAACAACTCGAATTCATCAAGCGCAGTAACGGCAGTCACTGGGTCGGAGATGGCTTTCCTGTACAAAACATCTTTTCGTACAACGACATCGCTAAAAATATCTCCCCATTTTTAATGATGGACCATGCGGGACCCGTTGATTTTCCGCCCACCAAACAAAAGCTTGGTGTTGGACAGCATCCGCACCGAGGTTTTGAAACAGTGACCATTGTGTATCAAGGCGGTGTCTCTCATCGCGACTCCTCTGGTGCTGGCGGCACAATCGGCCCCGGTGATGTGCAATGGATGACGGCCGCATCGGGCCTGATCCACGAAGAGTTCCATAGCGAAGACTTCGCCCGTCAGGGTGGTCCGTTTGAGATGATACAGCTGTGGGTCAACTTGCCAGCCAAAGACAAAATGACCCGTCCCGGCTATCAAGGCATTACCTCTGAACAGATTTCAAGCGTTGACTTGCCGAACGATGCAGGTATCGCTCGGGTCATCGCTGGAGCTTACGAAACTGAACAGGGCGCCACCGCAGGGGCCGCCCACACCTTCACACCGATGAACGTCTGGGATATGCGACTCAAGGCTGGACGCCGCTTGTCAATTGAGCTTCCTGAGGGCCACACCACTTCACTGTATGTTCTGCGTGGCTCGCTCAACGTGGGCGCACAAATCGTGAAGACGACAGAGATGGCTGTGTTGCAAAGCACCGGCACGACCCTTGCCTTTGATATTCTTGAAGACAGTGTTGTGCTGTTGCTGTCGGGTGCACCGCTCAACGAACCCATCGTTGGTCACGGCCCATTCGTCATGAATACCAGCGATGAAATCTCACAAGCCATGCGCGACTTTAAAGATGGAAAATTCGGGCAGATTGCATAACAAGACGTGATCAGAGATCGGGAGGGGACTACATGTTTGCAAATCGACGGTTAGCGATTTTACTTTCACTGATCTTGTTGCCTTGGCTGTCGAACCCCGCACAGGCCGAACGTATCTCTTGCACCTTTGATGTGAACGACGTCAATCAAAGTATCGATATTCTGTCTACAACAGACATCTATGCCATCCACAAAATAGACCTGCCTGGAGGCTTTCGCTTTGCGGGTCAGTATCTACCTGATCTTGGCAAGTTCAAAGCCTACATCTACCACACCCCAAAAGATAGACTCGTGTTGCTCGCACTTCAGGACTTCAAGAGCACGCCTAAAACATGTCCACAGGATTTCGGCCAACATCGGGTCTACGATGCTGCAGATGAACGTGAGCTGCATTTTTATTGCGTCAAAACTTGTTAGGGGTGATGATCATGACAAAATGGGTGCGTACGATCCTGATGCTGTTAGTGCTTCATACGGGCAGCATTTCGGCTCAAACCGAACCGATCAAAATCGTCTTTGTGGGTGACATCATGCTGGATGATTTGCTTGGTAAATACATTGAGGCAGGCAAAGATCCATTTGCTTCTTTTTCTTCGTTGTTCAAGTCAGCAGACCTCACAATCGGTAACTTGGAGTGCGTCGTCGGGACAACGGGAATCAAAGAAGACAAGCCCTTTGCACTGAGAGCCCATCCGCGTGTCTTGCCTCTCGTTAAGCAGTATTTCAGCGCAGTTTCCCTGGCGAACAACCACAGTGGTGATTACGGGCCAGCAGCCTTTTCAACAATGCTTGATTTACTTGATGAGGCTGGCATCCAATACTTTGGTGGTGGAAAAGACATTCGTTCTGCACATGAGCCAGTGATTTTCACTGTCAAAGGCAAGAGAATTGCGATCTTGGGCTACAACTTATTTTTCCCGAGAAGTTTCGAGGCACTCGATGACCGGCCAGGCGTTGCTTGGGCCGAAGACGACTACGTCCGCAGCGGCATTCAGAGAGCACGACAGGTCCACAAAGCCGACATTGTGATCACCTATCCACACTGGGGTTGGGAAGATGAAAAAATCGCATCAGCCAATCAAGTTGCGCTTGCGCGTCTGATGATCGACAGCGGCGCCGATGCAGTGATTGGCGGACATCCGCATATCACGCAAAATATCGAAGTCTACAAAGGTAAAACTATTTTTTATAGCCTTGGAAATTTTGTATTTGACGGTTTTGAGACAGAGGATACAAACACAGGATGGGCTGTCGAGATGACCATCGAAGCTGACTCCACTATTTCATGGAAAATATTTGAAGCAAAGCTGGATGGCAATGGTATCCCCCGAAACAACGGACTGATTACGCCATAAATACTCCAAACATAAATACTCTGAATCTCCGAAAGTAAACCCACTAGTGGCATACTGCGCATATGACAGATACCCACCGTTTTGGTTAGGATGACATGATGAGCAAAAATGCTGCGCAAGTGATTATTGAAGTCCTGGAGTCAGCGGGGGTCAAGCATATTTATGGCGTGGTAGGTGACACCCTAAATCATGTCACTGATGCCATATCAAAAAGTAGCATTGAGTGGGTGCACACTCGGCACGAAGAGGTCGGCGCATTTGCCGCCGGCGCAGAGTCCTATATGAGCGGCGTATTGGCAGGCTGTGCAGGCTCTTGTGGCCCTGGTAGCTTACATTTGATCAATGGTGTCTACGAGGCACATCGTAATCATGCGCCACTCATTGTGATTGCCAGCCAACTGGACACCATGAGCCTTGGTCTGGACATGCCACAAGAAGTCGACTTCGATAAAGTGTTCTCAGACTGCTCTGTTTTCTGCGAACAGGTCTACAACGCAGAACAGGCTCGACGCGTCGCTGTGCTGGCCTGCCAAGCGGCAATCAGCAAAAGAGGACCCGCCGTCATTATCCTGCCCGTCGACATTAGCAACACTGAGGTCAAGGATAGCGTCCCTTATTCGGTTCACTTTCCAAATCCAATACGTCGTCCTTCCGATGACGAGCTTAAACAAACGGCGTCCATCATTGCGCAAGGTAAAAAAATCGGTATCTACGCGGGTGCGGGCTGTCAGGGCGCGCACGACCTGTTGGTCGCTTTAGCCAAGAAAATCAAAGCCCCGATCGCACACACCTCGCGCGCAAAAGATTTTGTCGAATACGACAATCCCTACAACCTCGGCATGACTGGCTTATTGGGTGTTCACTCCGGTTTTCACATGATGACCGAGTGCGATACGTTATTGTTACTCGGTGCCGACTTCGCTTGGGGTCAGTTCTATCCCCAGCATGCCAAGATCGTACAAATTGACCGTGATGCAAGCCGGCTCGGCCGTCGTCACCCTGTCACACTCGGGCTAGAGGGCGATGTGATTGCCTCACTCGAAGCGCTACTGCCGCTCTTGCAAGAGCGTACTGATGACAGCTTCCTCAATGAATGCCTCGAGGAGCGCAAGAAGACTGAGTCAACCCTACAGGCCGAAGAGCAGCCAGGCAATGGCAGTGTCATTCACCCGCAATACCTCACCAGTCTGCTGAGCAAATACGCAGATGACGATGCCTTATTCGCTGCCGATACCGGCACTGCAATGGTTTGGGCGCTGAGACACTTCAAAACGAATGGCAAGCGCCGAACCATGATTAGCTTGCGGCACGCCACGATGGCGAATGCAATGCCAATGGCGCTTGGTCTCAAAAAAGCCTATCCGGACCGACAAGTCATTTGCTTATCGGGTGACGGCGGACTGGCGATGCTGATGGGCGATCTATTGACCATTCATCAAGAAAATCTTCCTATCAAAATCGCTGTGCTCAACAACGGCGCCTTGGATTTTGTCGAGATGGAAATGAAGACCGAAGGCCTGTTGAATAATTATACGGATCTAAAAAATCCGAGCTTTGCAAAGATCGCTGAGGCTGTAGGCCTAAAGGGTTTCGAAGTCACAAAGACAGCCGATCTAGAGCAAGCGGTACAGGATTTTTTATCGCACCCCGGTCCTGCTTTGCTTGATGTACATACCAATCGTTACGAGCTCGTGATGCCACCAACCGTGAGTACTGCTAACGTGGTTGGCATGGCCACTTATAGCGCGAAAGCACTGTTAGGCGGTCGTATTCGTGACGTCAAGGGTTTGGTAGAGAGCTCGATTGAAAGCTTTAAGAATAAATTTTCTTAAAGCTTTTTTTCCACGACCAACTGCACTTCAACCATAAAGCCATAATGCAATTCCGGCACGGGCACGACTGTGCGTGCCGGCTTGTGTGCACCAAAAATATCAGCGTAGATCGCATTAAACAACGGCCAATTTTCGACACCAACAATGTAAGCCGTGCACTGCACCACATCGTTGAGTGTGCTGTTGGTTGCCTTGAGAATATTGGCGCAGTGTTTAAAGGATGCACGCACTTGACGCTCGAAATTGTCGACCTCATTCTCGTCGGCTTTGCCAGGCAAGACGCCTGACACAAAAATCAAACCACCTGCCTCGACGGCGTGGCTGTAATGGCCGGCAGGTGCCGGTGTATGGGGTGACTGGATGAGTTTCATTTTAAATTTCTATTAATAAGTAGAGACTATCTAAGCGTTTGTTAAACCGCATCAATCGCAACGTACTGTCATACCACCATCGACCACAATTTCTGTGCCGGTAATAAAACGCGCTTCATCACTTGCGAGAAATAATGCGGCACTTGCCGAGTCTCGTCCGTCCCCCATAAAACCTAGAGGTATGCGACTGACCCGCTGCGCCAACAAGGACTCAACGTCACCGCCCGTACGCTGCTTCGCAAGCCTGACTTCAACCATCGGCGTGTGTAACTGACCTGGCACAACGGTGTTCACACGGATGCCGTCGCTGGCATATTGCACGGCCATGACTTTCGACATCTGAAGGACCCCCGCTTTGGCGGCCGCGTAGGCGATCTGAGCACTACCCGTCCAGCGTATGCCCGATGATGACGCCATATTGACGATCGCCCCACTTTTGTTTTTTCTCATAATCGGTAACACATACTTTGATGTGAGAAAAACGCTTTTGAGATTCAGTGCCATCTGCTGGTCCCAAACTTCTTCGGGCATTTCATCAGGGCCACCACGCGCAGAGCCTCCGACGTTATTGATCAAAATATCGATGGTCCCAAATTTTTCGATGCAAGCGTTCACCATTGCTTCAACGCTTTTAGAGTTGGTGACGTCACAAATATAGGTCTCAATCGAGCTCGCAGCGTCACCAGCACGTGCGATTGTTTCAGCTAAATTCGCAGGATCGTAATCAACTGCAAAAACACGCGCGCCCTCTTCGACGAGTCTAACCGTCATGGCCCGTCCATTGCCCCATCCCGGACCCACGCAACCTGCACCCACGACCAAGGCCACTTTTCCAGCGAATCTGTTCATATTTAAAGTCTCCATCCCGATTGATATTGAATCTATTTTTCTTGTCATGCCTATTGCTCTTTTACGGCTGAGTGTAGGCGGATCATGGGGAGCTGTAAACTGCCACTCACGATGATCAAGAAGCTCGCCGTGGGCATGCTCTCGATGGAGTCTTACGTCTGGGCTTCGCCGTCGGACTAAGTAATCGTCATCGGCAAAGACGTTGTCTTAATCCGAACTGGGACGGGCTGGTTAACGTACGGGACGAAGGTCACTCCTGCGATCTGACTCGCGATCGTAGTCGCCTGGCGATTGATCGGCGCAATAAAGCGACTCGTAACACCATCAATAGAGATGCAATCGCCCAGCGCATATACATTCGACGCACTGGTCTCAAGGGTGGAGGGCTCAACAACGATTCCGTTTTCCCACGCCAGACTCGCGCTCTGAGCGAGTTGGTCTGAGGTCTGCAAGCCTGCCGCAACAACAATGGCATCCGCACAAACATTTTCCCCTGAGCTCAGGCGCGCGTCGAGCGCCCCCGTCGCAGTCCGTTTGACACTCAACACCTCCGTCTGACCAGAAAATGAAATGGGTAATGAAGACCATGCCTGCAGCAAAGCCGCTGAAGAGGCGACATTCTCAAGCAGTCGCGCAAGCGGACGCGTCGCCACATCCACAAGCGTGACAGTGTGTCCACCCAGGGCTAAATCGTTGGTCAGCTCTGAGCCAATCAGACCGGCGCCAACGATCAGAACATGACGTGGCTCAGCACCTAAAGATTGGCGGAACTTTGTGTACTGATCTAGATGATTAATCCGCCAGCAGAACTCAGGTGGCAGATTTTTAGGCAAAACCGACAGTGCACCCTGTGCAATGACCAGATGCTTGTAACGAAAACTTCCTCGCGTTGTGCGAAGCCTCCTAGCGGTCGTATCGAGGCTGATTGCAGTTGTTTGTGCAAAGAGTGACACACCAAGTCGCGCAGCACACGCCTCACCCGACTCCTTGATGAGCTCAGGCAACGTCAATTGCCGTGCGATAGCCACCGATAACAAAGGCTTGTCGTAGCGATGCGCCTCGCATTGAGAAATCATTGCAATCGACAATGCATGCGGCAGAGTCATTGACAATGCACGCAGCGCTTCAACCGTACGCCAGGCCGCCACGCCACCGCCCACGATCACGACATCAAAAGAGCGAGAGGCAGACCGCAACGTAGCATCCGCCGAAGAATAAGGCTGCGTTTGAAACGTTGCAGCAATAGAAGCTTTTGACGAAAGGACTGCCGAGATCTTTTGCTTTTGCAGCAAGACAAAATCAGACTTGGTCACGCCACAAATAGGGCAATACCAATCATCAGGAATATCTTCGAAGCGCGTGCCAGCCGCAAGCCCTCCATCCACATCACCGTCACACTCGCGATACACATAACCACAAGCGTTGCAAATGTACTCGCGCCAGGCCTCGATCGCACTCATGCCGGCATCGTCTCCTGACTCAAACGCGCCATTTCGCTGCGTAAATGCTTGATCGCTGGTGTCACAATCGCGACGAAATGCGATTCGCGTACACGTCGCTGTACTTCTGAACTCATCAAATAGCCACGTGCCCCCTGATGAAGGAGTGCTGATTGCGCAGCGCGAAGACTCAACTCCGCTCCGTGTGCCCGTGCATCGAGTACTTGGATAAAAAATGCATCACGATCGTCGTACGGTGTTTGTGCCAAAATCATGATGCGACCGAGCAATGTATCCAGTTCATGCTGCAAGTCGTCAGGCCGATCCTCGAGGTATCGATTGACATGACCAAGCTGAGCTTCGACGGCCCACATCGAATCAATTGCGCCCTGAATCACACCTGCCGCCATGCCACATTGCAACATCACAAATGCCGCACGAATTTTTTTAATCAGCGGCTTTGCAGGATCAGCGATCACTTCGTCACTCGGCACAAAATATTCATTCAAATGAAGCCCATAGGTCGCCGTACCCTCCATGCCCGAAAAGCTCGGACACTCTTTAAGCGTGACACCCGAGGCATCGCAACGCAGTAAAAACATCAGTTCGCGCTCAACACCACCGTCCTGAATCGTGGCAATCGCACCGCAGTAATGATCCCGCCCAAGATTACTCACCCAAGGAAGGCTGCCACTGACACGATAGCCACCCTGAACCGGCACGGCTTTGAGCATGAATGACTCAATCTTGGCATACGTCTTCATCGGATTGGAGAGTGCAGTGCCACCGAGCCGTTGACCCGATACATGTTGTGCAAGGGGCTGGCCCTGCAACGCGTGTGCAGAAGCCTCTTGCAGATACAGTCCGCAGACCGCTTGGCACCACATCATAAAACTCGTCGAACCACAGACCTTACCGACTTCGGCAATCGATCGGATCGCTAAACCGAAATCGTTCAAGCCATGCGGCGCATTCAGATGTGCACTCATCGCACCTGCAGCGGCAAGCTGACGCAAGACATTTTCAGGATAATGACCCTGTTGATCGATCTCCTGAACTGTTCGCGCTAACTCCCCTTGCGCAATCGTGCGTACAGACTCCAGCAATGCTTGTGCATCATGTGCACGATGGATATCTAAAATTGGCGCGTCTACTTGTTTCATTTCAAACTCTCTGACTTTTTGTCTCTTAATTTTGTCTCTTAATTTTGTCTCTTAATTTTGTCTCTTCACTAAACTGTCGTGATGTCAAAGGGAATTGGGTTGCGAATGCTGTTTGCTACGGGTGAGTAAACATTCGCCTGCCTGACGATTTCATCCAACACCTCTCTAGGCGCGTCACCCTCTACATTGACTTTCACACGCACAGCTTGAAATCCCATCTCGGTCGGCTGCTTATCCAGAGCGCCATCCGCCCCCCACGCCGCTGAGTTCCCAATATCGCCCTCTAGAAAAATTTCAAGCTTGGTGAGTTTGACTTGTTTCCACGTGGCGACCGCCGTAATGCCAACAGCTAAACAACCGCCCAACCCCGACAGCACGATCTCGCCAGGTGCGGGCGCTGTGTTCTGACCAAAAAGGTGCAAGGGCTCATCGACCACGACAGGCTCGTGGTCACCCACATAGCTCAAGGAGCGATATTGACCTTCCATGACAGTGCGAACCTTATTCGTGCCCTTCGAGGTTGGGTTCGCGCGTCCTTTTTCTGCGAAGGCGGCGAGTCCGGTTGCGTCGATCGGCCGCAGATAGACTTTGACTGTTTCAGCTTGTAATGTTTCGCTCATGCTTTGCTCCATAATTGACAAAATTCTCTAAACATCCAATCCAGGATGAAACCCAAAATACCAATCAATACAATCGTCGCCATTAACTCGTGATACGCGAGACGATCACGCGTATCCAATATGAAATAGCCTAATCCAGCTGAAACACCTAGCATCTCGCAAGGCACCAACACAATCCAAACAATACCGATGGCCAAGCGTGAACCCGTGAGAATATGGCCAAGCACGCCCGGCAACACCACACCACGCAGCGTTTCCCATCGTGTGGCCGCCAAGCTCTTAGAAAGCTGTAACCACCGTGGATCCAAGGCACGCACACCAGCAATCGTGTTGAGCATGATCGGCCACACTGCAGCAAACGCCAGCAAGAAATACACCGGATGATTACCCACCCCAAATGCAATGACGGCAATCGGCATCCACGACAAGGGCGAAATCATTCTCAAAAACTGGAAGGCAGGTGAGAACGTTGCATTGATACGCGCAGACCCACCTAGCAGCAAACCAAGCGGCACACCGATGAGTAACGCAAACCCCAGTCCGACGAATACACGCTGCAAGCTGACCGCGATGTGCGTCCAGATTTCGGCATGGCCTAACATCTCAACCAAGGTCTGCAAGGCGGGCCCAGGTGCAAACCGCCGAACCATGCCAGTACTTTCAGAAAACGGTACCGTGAGGGACCACCAGAGCACCAACAACACCAGTAGACCGAACGTCCCCCGCAAAGAATTTTGTATCTTGTCACGCACCTGCTTGCACCTTTCAGAGCTCGATGATTTCTTTGCGGCTATAACTGTTAGGCACGCCGAATTTTTGTAGCCCACCCACCGCCTCAATGGACTTCTTAACAAAGCGGTCATCCACCAAGTCTTGGGCCGCGAAGGCCGGATCTAATTGATTAAGAAAGCCACGATCTGCTTCAACAGTCGTGTTTTTTAGACGGGTCACTAACTCTTCGGTATAGCTCGGATACGGATAGGGCTGAAAACCAATACGCTGCTCATGCCAATCCGCATGGCGGATCGCGCGTGAGGCAAGATAGCCCTGCTCATCACTCGCAGCGGGTGCAAGCACTTTCGTGAGTGCGCTCAAGCCGTGAGGCGTGTACTGCTTGCCGCTCTCACGCGAGAGAATCTTTGCTGTCTCTGCCCTGTTTTCAGAAATCCAGAGTTGCGCACGCACAATGGCATCCACTACGCCCTGAGACCACTGAGGCCGACCATTCAAATCGCGCTCATGCATGAATACCGTGCAACATGCGTGGTTGCGCCAGACGTCACCCGTAAAACGTAAAACTTTACCGACACCCATCAATTCAGCAGCCGCATTAAAGGGCTCGGCCACGATATAGCCCGAGATACTCCCTGCCGCCAAGGCGGGCAACATGTCAGAAGGTGCCATCACGACCAGTGCCACTTCGTTGGGTTCAACCTTACCCACTCGGCGTGCGACAGGCGTCAACCCATCGGCCCTGAGCATGTCCTGCAACACAACGTTATGGATCGAATACCAAAACGGAATCGCGACCGTCGTGCCGCCAAGATCTTTCAACTGATTGATCTTGGGCGAAACAGTGAGCGCTGAGCCATTCACATGATTCCACGCCACCACCTTGGCGGGCACCTTGCTACCAAAGCGTGCCCATACCGTCATGGGTGACAGTAGATGGACAACGTTCGTTTGCCCTGCGATAAATGCCTCGGCTAATTGTGCCCAACTCCGAAAAAGTGTTGGCTTTTCAGCCACGACGCCTGCATCTTTGAAATAGCCATTGTGATGTGCCACCAATAAAGGTGCTGCATCCGTAATGGGAAGGTATCCAATTTTGACAGGCTGATCCGGATTCGTCTGTGCGCGGGCGTTCGCCGCCGACAAGAGTGGCGCTGCGCCTGCGACCGTAAAAAGGCTCGCAAGCTTGAGCATGTCTCTGCGACTCGTGTATTCAGTGCACATTCGAAAGTTCCTGATGAAATAAAGCTGAGCGCGCTGGATCACTATCCTGGCGTTGCGATACAAATTGACGCGATGCAACCCCTTCAATCGAGCCCCGCAATGCATGGAGAATTTCGACTCTGAGCGACTGCATTTGACTGTCTAAAAGGTCACGTGGTTGAACACCATCGAGCACCCACTGTCCATATACATGCGCTGGGGTGCCGCCTAATAAAACAATTCTGTCCGAGACCCGCAGCGCTTCATCAATGTCGTGCGTAATCAGTACCGCCGCGGTTCCAAAATCATCACGCACGCGCAACAACAACTGTTGCATCGAGTCACGTGTGACTTCGTCGAGTGCGCCGAAGGGTTCATCGAGTAAGAGCACGCTCGACTGCCTAGCGATACAACGTGCCAATGCCGTGCGCTGCGCCATACCGCCAGAGAGCTCATGCGGGTAACGTTTACGCGCGTGCTCCAACCCAACTTCCTTAATGGCGAGATCCACACGCTCTTTACGTTGTTGCTTCGATAATGTTGGCTGATGTTTGAAATCGAGTCCAAAGGCAACGTTTTGCTCGAGATTGAGCCAAGGCAGCAAGCTAGGATCTTGAAAAGCCATCGCCACGCGCGGATGAACACCCGTCACACGTTCATCGCCAGCAAAGACTTGCCCATCGCTTGCCGCCTGTAATCCGGCAAAAACTCTCAACAAGCTCGACTTACCAATTCCACTCGGTCCGAGCACGGTGACAATTTCACCTGCCGTGACGGTCAGCGAAAAATTTGCAATCAAGGGTTGTGCCAAACCATAGGACAGCGCAATATTGTGAGCGCTTAGAACTAAGTTTGAGTTATTTGTATATAAGTTATTCATAACCAAACACTATTTAAAGATGTAACAATCTTATACAGATGACCTGTAGACCCAAACGATTGTTTTGTTATTTGCATATTGATCGGACCCGAACAACCAGTAAACTGCGTTTCTTTGACGAGGACCGTCCACATGAAAACCCGCAGATTTATTCAATGCGATGTATTTAGCCCAACGGCTTACCTAGGAAATGGTCTCGCGGTTGTCGTTGATGCCGATGGGCTGACCGACGAACAGATGCAACGCTTTGCGGCATGGACAAATCTTGCTGAGACCACCTTCCTGCAGACACCGACTGATCCCACTGCAGACTATCGCGTACGGATTTTTACACCAACGCGCGAAATGTTATTTGCTGGGCATCCGACGTTGGGGAGCTGTGCAGCTTGGCTGCATTGCGGTGGCGTCCCAAAGACGCCTGGGCGCGTACGCCAAGAGTGTGGCGTTGGCATTGTTGAGGTGGATATCTCTGAAGCACCCACTTTATCTTTTGCTGCACCACCCACCACCATCAAGGACATGGATCCAAAGCATTGTGCAGAAATCATGCGCGTACTTGAGATTCCGGCCGCCGCTGTAGTCAATACCGCCGAGCTCTGCAATGGTACGACTTGGCAGTTTTTTGAGCTGCAGCATGCGTCGCAAGTCCTTGCGCTTGACTCTTCTCGTGTGAAATGGCCTGCATTCAAAGCGCTCGGCTTCATCGCACCTCACCCACCCGGTGCAGAATGTGACTATGAGGTACGCATGCTCGCCCCCTCAAGCGGAATGAGTGAGGACCCGATTACTGGATCATTGAATGCCGCGATCGCACAATGGCTGTTGGCGTCCGGTCGTTTGACAAAACCCTATTTGGTTGCGCAAGGGACACGTATTGGGCGGAGCGGCCGTGTCACGGTCAAGCCTGAAGGTAACCGCACCGCCTGGATTGGCGGGCAGGTACACATTTTGATCGAAGGCAGTGTTCAGCTTTAGGTGCACTACTGCATCACATAACTGCATCACCTAACCGCTTCACCTAACCGCTTCACCCAACTGCTTCAGTCAGAATCAGCCAACGTGTCGTCAGGCCCAATATGCGCTGGTGCAATCCACTGCGCATCTTTCATCGAACGCTGCACGAGCGTATCGACCCCAAGCAGTTTGGCGAAAATTGCCATCCGAATTGGGATGCCGTTATCGGTCTGTCTAAAAATTGCAAGTCTCGGGTCCGCATTCAAATCCGTACTCAAATCGTACGAACCTGGGCGGCTATCACGCGGCAGCGGATGCATGATCACAACATCTTTTTTGCACGCTTGGTTGACAAGATTTTGATTGATTTCAAATTCTGCTCCATACCCATCAATCGACTCTTCGGCAAACCGCTCTTTTTGAATACGCGTTGCGTACAAAATATCTGCATCGACCAAACCATTCGCGGGTGAATCACTGACTTGGACGATATGCCCATTGCGGCTCACCACCTCAACAATTTCAGCGGGCATCTCCAAAGACTGGGGCGCGATCAGCGTGAACTTTAGCCCACGATAAAGCGACAGGAGCTTGATGAGCGAATGTACGGTACGGCCATACTTCAAATCACCGACCATCGCGATATGCGCACCATCGATCAACTTACCCAAGCGCGAAAACTCACGCTGGATCGTATACAAATCAAGCAGTGCCTGACTAGGATGCTCGCCTGGACCATCACCGCCGTTCACCACCGGGACATTGGTGGCGCGCGCAAATTCTGCGACCGAGCCTTTTTCTGGGTGACGAACCACAATGGCATCGACATAGCCACTGACCACCCGACTGGTGTCATAAATAGACTCACCTTTTGCCATGGAAGAAAAGGTAAATCCAGTCGTATCGCAGACCGAGCCGCCCAACCGACAAAACGCCGCACCAAAACTGATGCGTGTCCGGGTGCTGGCTTCAAAAAACAAATTGGCGAGCACCGCACCCTCAAGTACACGCGTGACTTTCTGACGTCGGGCAATTGGCTGCATCACGTCTGCGAGCCAAAACAACTCCTCGACAGACTCGCGCGTAAACTGATCTACTGATAACAGATGATTGCCAGAACTTACGGCGTCGCTGTGTTCGCTCAGTCCTGAATCTAGCGCTTGTCCACGCTGTGGATCTGCAGGTAAGTTTGCCAGGATTTCCGACACGAACCGGCGTGCCACTTCAGGCATCGCACGATACTCACTGGACTCATCCGGCAACAACCAGCTATCGAGCGTACGACGCCGACAGCCAATCCGCTCGGCAAACGCGTCACGGGTCATGTTCAAACGGCGCATTGCATCTCTGAGCAGCACCTGTGTCGCGATCGCCATCGTTCACCTATACACAAAAATTGAAATTATTTTTCTAATTATATGCACTTTGTGTAGGTGTGTGCTTTTTTTCAGTCGTTTCCCGAATGATCAATCGCCTGGCTCATCCCGATCCCACTAAAAAACTGAGCACCCAGCGGCGAGATCGGTGCGTGAACCCGACCGATCGGTCCAGTGATTTTCTTGATTTCCTCGATCAGCAGCGTCCCATAACCTTGGCGCCGATAAAGTGGATTGACATAGATGTACTCCACCTCACCCTTCTCGTTAAAGCGGCTATAGCCGATTGTCGTATTCTGGTTTTTAATCAGAACCGTACCGTCTGAAATATCAATCTGATAATGATCTGGGTGGGGTGACATGTTTGATTCTTATCCCTCATCGGGGCTGTACACTCAAGACAAAATTATCCTACACAAGAGGGGACGTAATGCCATATTTCGAAAAAGGTTCTGTTCGCATTCACTACAAAGATGAAGGCTCAGGTACGCCATTGCTGATTTTGCCCGGTGGTGGCCTGAACGCCACCATGTCTTTTTTTACCGGACGCTCCCCGTTCGATGCGGTTTCAGAGTTTAAAAATGAATATCGCTGCATCACCATGGATCTGCGCAACGCCAACGGCGGCGAATCCTCTGGTCCCCTTGAGGTCGATCGCCCCTGGGATGCTTACGCGGACGATCAGCTCGGCCTGATGGATCACTTAGGCATCGACAAATTTCTAGTGATGGGCTTTTGTATTGGCGGCCCTTTTATCTGGAACCTGTTAAAGCGCGAGCCTGACCGCATCATCGCTGCAGTGATGGCACAACCCAGCGGTTATCGCGCCGAGCTCCCTGATCAGTTTTATGCCAACAACATCAAGGACTGGGGACCTGTCCTGTGCGCGCGACGCCCGGATCTCAATATGGACACAGTGCACCTTTTCCTAGAAAAAATGTACCGCGCCAACCCAGATTTTGTCTTTACCGTCACGCGTGATTTTGTGCGCAACTGCCATACACCGATCTTTGTCATGCCTGACGACACCGCCCCGCATCCTTACACGGTTGCGATGGAGGTGGTCAACTTGTCACCGAATGCGGAGGTCAGCATTTATCCCTGGAAAGAACCAAAAGAACGCGTGCCTGAAGCCGTCGCTCAAGCCCGTGCATTTCTTAAGAAACACGACCCGAAAAAATAATGCAATAAACAAAAAAGCCGAAGCGCATTTTCAGCGCTTCGGCTTTTTTAGCTTGCTCTCAAACGAGACTACTTAGATTCGATCGCTGCAGCCTTGTTAGGAAGCAACAAGCTTGCCAAAATGGACGTCAGCAATATCGCGCCAACGACGCCCAACGAGATACCAACAGAAATTTTGATCCAGTCCACGATCAGCATCTTGGTGCCCACAAAAACCAGGATAAAACCAAGTCCGTAGGTCAACAAGTGGAAACGGTCTTTTAGATCTGCCAGCAAAAAGTACATCGCCCGAAGCCCTAAGATCGCAAAAATGTTAGAGGTCATCACGATAAAGGGATCTTCGGTAATCGCAAAAATCGCGGGGATACTGTCGACGGCAAAGATGACGTCCGTGATACCAATCATCATGACGACGACAAACAGCGGTGTAAACCAGCGCACACCACCTTTGTAGACCCAAAATTTCTCGCCTTCAAAGTTCGGCAAAATATTCATGTGTCCACGCATCCACTTAAGGATGGGGTTCTTTTCCAGATCTGAATCCGCTTCTGCGAAAACCAGCATCTTGATACCCGTGACCAACAGGAACAGGCCAAAGACATACAGAATCCAGTGAAACTCTTTGATCAACCAGGCACCGATCAAAATCATGATCGCACGCAAGACAATCGCACCAATGACGCCCAAGATCAGCACCCGCTTTTGTAAATGCGGTGGCACGGCAAAAAAGGTAAAAAGCATCAAAAAGACGAAAATGTTGTCGACTGCTAGAGACTTTTCGATCAAGTAACCCGTCAGGAACTCCGAAGCCTTCTGGTTGGCTAACTCGCGTCCGGCATTACCGTCCAGATACCACCAGAGGAGCGCATTAAAGATAAGCGCTAAGGCGACCCAAAGCGCAGACCATCTGAGCGCCTGTCCGACCGAGACCTTGTCATCGCCCTTGCGCTGCAGCACCAGTAGATCGACTGCGCAGGCAACCACCACAAAGATCGCGAAGCCGACCCACATCCACCAGCTACCTATCGTTTCCATCAGATCACTCCATTTCATTAAGCGCACGACACACAATGTGCGCAACACCTGTTATTGCAAGTACAGGCGAGAGATTAGAGGCTGGCGTTATTAATTAAAATGATCTATAAACTGACTATTAATATGATTTTTTCGAACTAATAAATGCTTAATTATCATCATCTGCGCTATTTCTGGGCAGTCGCCACCGAGGGAAACCTTGCCAGTGCCGCTGAGAAGCTCGGCGTCAGCATCCAGACTGTCAGCGGCCAAATCTCAAAGCTAGAATCCGACCTAGGTCGCACGCTGTTCCAGCTCGAAGGACGCAGGCTCGTTTTGACCGAGGCAGGACGCGTCGCAAGACGCTATGCCGATGAAATCTTTCGCCTTGGTGAACAGATGCTCGATACCTTGGCCGATGAGGCCTTGGAACGCACCTTACGTTTAAATATCGGCGTCTCAGACGTATTACCTAAAACAGTTTCGTATCGGCTGCTTGCGCCTGTTTTACATGGGACGGTGCCAGTCAAAATTGAATGTATCGAAGGTCGCTTTGAGGAGCTTTTACCTTCTCTGCTCTTACACAAACTTGACCTAGTGCTCTCCGACCGCCCTTATGCCCAGGGAGGGCCTCAGCAAATCCGCTCACATTTGCTAGGCAAAAGTCCTGTGTCGATTTTTGGCAGCCCCACACTCATCTCCCAACTCACCGGTTCGTTTCCTGAATGCCTACAGGGTAAACCCATGCTGCTCCCCACACACGGCAGCGTGCTGAGAGCGCAGATCGATGACTGGCTAAACCGACACCGCATTCAGGTCAACGTCCTGGCCGAATTTGACGACGGTGCATTGATGAAAACCTTTGGGATGCATGGCGAAGGCTTTTTCCCCGCCCCCTGCTTTGATCCCGAGGACATCACCACGCAATTTCAAGTGATTCATTTGGGTCGCGTCGATGATATGTTTGAAAGCTACTATGCCCTGGTCGACCGCCCCAAACTCAACAACCCAGCGGTCCAATTGCTATTGGCCGGCGTTGAAACACGCGCGCGCTCCCATCCTCCATCGACGCACCAACCGTAAAAAATCAAAATATGCGTGACAAAAGACCTACTTAGAGTAGGTGATAAAACACAAATATCACATTCTCATTTGAGTACTAACAGACTAACGATATACTCAGTTTCAAATAATCGTCTATGCGTAAAGGTCTGCATACTAATTTTCTAATAACAGCGATGCCTCCAGCCTCTATGCAAAAAGATTCTGTACTTGTGCGCTCGTCTAAGCTTAAATTTCAAAGCGCGATTTTCGCCGCACTGCTGCTGGCCTCAATGCGCAGTCACGCCATCGATTTAAACCCCTTTGACGTTGTTGCGCCACGCGCCAACATCAACCTTGTTTCAGCCTCTCTGATTAACTCCGAGCTAACAGGAAGCTATAATCAAGGCATCCGCCCCGCAAATTCATCGACACTATCGATTAATCAAGTTCAATTTCGGCTTGGACGCACTTACACAATCGGTGGCTACACTGGCCTGTCATTTGTACAGTTGCCGATTGGTTCCATTCGCCCTGGCGGTGCTGCGGCCCAACAGCCCACGGACAGTGGCATCGGTGATCTCACACTTGCGACAGCGATCTGGCCGTATGCGAACAGAGAAACACGCACCTATTTTGGTGTAGCCGGCTATCTGACCTTGCCAACGGGGAGCTACTCGAACCAACAACTCTTTAACTTCGGCGGAAACCGCGTGTCCGGTGATATCCAGGTCGCCTACCAAACTGGGCTCGCGAAGCAACTCGACGGTATGGTGAGCATGGATGTAATGTGGTTCGGACCGAATAATCAACTCGGGCCGAGGAACGTTCAGCTCACACAAAAACCCCTTTATTCCGCCCAGATTGGGCCCATCTACCATTTAAACCAGACCTTCTCGGTCGCTGCGAGCTATCTATATGTTTGGGGTGCAGAAACGAGCTTCAATGGGGTGAGTAACAAAAACGCCTTGCAATCGCATCGCTACCTACTGAGTGCGGTCGCTACGACCTCCAAAGGTCGATTCATGCTGCAGTACGGTTCACATATCGATGCATAGTTTGGCTTTGCTGAAACTCGGCGACTGATCCTGCGCTACGCGACAGCGTTCTAGTGCGCTGTGCGCTGTCCACTGTCCGCAAGCCACTCACACTGATTCAGCCAATAAAGCGCCCATCTGTCCAGATTTTTTTTTCACAAAGATCGCGCATCACTTGCTTGGCCACCGCACTGACGGCGTTGGCCGCTGTAGACAACGGAATATGACGTGCCCGGCACAAGGCCACTGTCCGTGTCACCGCCGGTGCCCGGATGGGCAGACTTTTCAAAAGTCCTGCATCGATCTCCGCCTTCAGAGGCATGACAGGCAATATTGTCTGCCCCATCCCAGCCAGTAAGGAGTTTCGTAAAATACTAATTGAACTGATGTCAGCAATGACATTGGGTAACGCTAGGCCCGCACTCAAGGCAGCCGCTTCGATAATCGGTCGTACTCCGTGAGGATTGGCAGGCAAGATAAGCGGTTGACTTAGGGCTTCGCGGAAACTGACGGAGGCGCGAGACTTTTCACTTTGCTGAGTCGCCGCATAAATCAACGACATCTGCTCGGATACAAGTGGCTCTGACAGAAAATCATCTAACTGCCCATCGTCAAAAAGTATTGACAGATGCAAAGAGCCCGCCTGCAGCTGACGTGCCAAGTTACCGGTCAACTCTTCAGTCAGCTCCAGGTTAACTTGAGGCAGTGCCTGACGCACCGCAGCGATCAACGGCAACGCCAACGCGTGAGAAATACTGTGCGGCAGGCCAAAGATCACGCGTCCTGACGGGGCTTTGATCAGACTCGACACACTTGCCTGCGCATCGGCCACCTGACGCAAAATGGAAAGAGCATGCACATGGAACAACGCCCCCGCCTCGGTCATCGTCACGCCACGGCGCGAACGCATAAAGAGCGTTGCACCGAGCTCTGCTTCGAGCTGGGCGAGTTGGTGGCTGAGTGCGGACTGTGCGATGTGTACTTTGCTGGCTGCTTTTGAAAAAGTGCCATGCTCAGCGATCGCTACAAAATAGCGTAGTTGCCTGAGTTCCATCTGATTAATAGATAGATATAGATTAAAACAATATTATACAGATAGATAAAAAAGGACTCTAATCAATTTATCGGTTGTTCACGTGCAACGGTTGATTACCATCAACAGGCATCATCTCTCTGAGATTCTGTGCACGTCAAAGCCAAGTCTTCTTACCGGGGGACAATCAAAAGGTGGTCAATCAAACGATTGGCCACCTTATTTTTTGCGCTCTAACAAACCATTACATCTGTAACGATTTGAGAGGGAATTATTACTCTCCTGTGTGCTAGGCTAAAACCTCACATTGCAAAGAGCCAACATGGACCTGATCTCAATTCTTATCTCACTCGGTTTGCTGATGTTTCTCGCCTACCGAGGCATGAGTGTCCTCATTCTTGCACCCGCCATGGCGCTACTCGCTGTGTTGCTCAGCGGCGACCTACAGGCCCTGCTGCCTGTCTACACACAAGTCTTTATGAAAGCGATGGGGGGCTATCTGATTCAGTATTTCCCCTTATTTCTGCTTGGCTCCGTATTCGGTCGACTCATGGAGTCAACCGGCTATGCGCTCTCTCTGGCCAACAGCATCACCGAGAAACTCGGCGCACAGCGGGCCCTCCTGGCCGTTGTATTGGCGTGTGCACTGCTGACCTACGGAGGCGTGTCTTTGTTCGTGGTGGCATTCATGATGTTCCCGATTGGCAAATCACTCTTCGAGCGTGCCCATATTTCTAAAAACCTACTACCTGGTGCCATTGCCCTAGGCGCGTTTACGTTCACCATGACGGCGCTGCCCGGCACCCCTTCAGTTCAAAACTCCATCCCGAGTCCTTTTTTCGGTACCGACTCCTTTGCCGCACCGGGCCTCGGACTGATCGGCAGCTTACTCATGGCGAGTATGGGCATTTGGTGGCTCAATCGACAAAGCAAGCGCCCCGAACATCAAGTCACGATGGCCACAACAAATCCAGCAACAATCCCTAAAAATAGCGATGCCCCAAGTACAACATCACAGGGGGCACCTGAGACACATGAGACCGGTGAGATCCATGAGACGCGCTCAAGCAATTTTATGGTGGCACTCTTTCCAATTGTCCTGATGGCCGGCAGTAATCTATTGATGGCCAAGTGGTGGCTACCTGACTGGAAGCCCGCGTTCCTATCCAATGCAGACTATGGGCTCAGCTCACTTTCAGCTGTCACCGGCATCTGGGCCATCATCGTTGCCTTGGTCCTTGGTGTCATCTACCTGTATGCGGTACAGGTCCTGCGGGCACGCGCGTTTACACAAGCCAATGAGGCGCTCAACGAGGGCGCCAAAGGCTCAATGCTACCGATCCTCAACACCGCCTCCGAGGTGGGTTATGGCTCGGTCATTGCGAGTCTGAGCGGCTTCTTAATTATCCGCGAGTTTGTTCTGAGCATTGCACCCGGCAACCCGCTCATTAGCGAAGCCGTCGCGGTGAATGTGCTGGCCGGCATTACGGGCTCCGCTTCTGGAGGGATGTCGATCGCGCTGCAAACCTTAGGCGCAGACTACCTCGCGCGCGCAGTCGCTCTCGGCATCAGCCCCGAGCTGCTTCACCGCATCGCAGTCATGGCCTCAGGTTGCATGGATACACTCCCGCACAACGGCGCAGTCATCACGTTGTTGGGCATCTGCCAACTCACCCATCGACAAGCATACGGCCACGTCGCCATGGTCACGCTCGTCTTTCCACTGCTCACGCTCGGCGTCGTAATTGCCTTGGCTTCATTATTCGGGAGTTTTTAAATCGAGCGCGATATCGGGTATGCTCGCCACACGCCGATTAACTCCTGAGCACTCCACACACCACATCGTGACCGATTCGGCCCCCGCTTCCTGCTCGCCTCCTGCGACCTCTCAACAGAAAAAGCCTGGCAACGCTAGACTAGAGGCGATGCTCAAGGGCCCGATCTTCATCACCCTGCTGAGCCTCGCCTGGCCGAACCTCGTGATGATGATTGCGCAATCCAGCACCGGTTTTATCGAGGCATGGTTTTTATCCAAAATCGGCATCCACGCACTCGCTGGTGCGGCGTTGGTTTTACCTATTTTGATGCTGATGCAAAGCATGTCGCAAGGCGCAATGGGGGGAGGCATTTCCTCTGCGGTCGCCCGCGCGCTTGGCGCCGGTCACCACACTGAGGCGAACAGCCTTGCCCTGCATGCTGTGGTGTTAAACACCGTGCTCGGGGTCATCTGTTCAATACTATTGATTGTCTTTAGCAAGCCACTCTTTGAGTTAATGGGTGCCAAAGACGACTCCCTGACCGCCGCACTCGCTTATGCGCAGATCGCCTTTCCGGGTCTGATCCTGATGTGGATCATGAACGCACTGGCCAGTGTGATCCGAGGCTCTGGAAATATGCTCACCCCAGGCCTCGTCATTTCTGGTGGCGCTGTGTTGCTTGTCCCCATTTCACCCCTCTTTATTTTTGGCCTGGGTCCTTTCCCGGCACTAGGGATCGCGGGTGCAGGATGGGCACTGGTGGTTTATTACGGCGCAGGCACAGCGGTCTTGCTCTGGTACGTGATCTCCGGCAAAAATCTCGCACGCCTGCACTGGGGGCCGCTACATTGGGCGCCGATGCGCAACATCCTCGCCGTGGGTGGTTTCGCGACCTTAAATCCTCTGCTCACCAATGGCCTGATCGCCTCCACGACAGCCCTCGTTGGCGCCTATTTGGGCACAGCGGCTCTTGCAGGCTATGGCACCGCCGCCAGGCTTGAATACCTGATATTCCCCGTGGCCTTTGGCATCGGCGCACCTCTTGTCGCGATGGTCGCCTCAAACCTTGGCGCCAATCAGCCGGAGCGCGCCTTAAAAATCGCCTTAACCGGTGGCGCTATGTCTTTTGTTGTTGCCGAAATCATTGGACTCGCCGCCGCGATCTGGCCCTATCACTGGATGGGTCTGTTTGGTGAGGATCCTGCCATGATCGAAGTGGGCGTCGCCTACCTCAGAGTCGTCGGGCCATTTTTTGGCTTCTTTGGGTTGGGCTTCACACTTTATTTCGCAGCGCAAGGCGCAAGAAAACTCACTTGGCCTTTGACCTCTGGCGTACTACGACTCGCTGTTGCAGTACTCGGAGGTTGGGCGATCCTGCACTTTACCGGCTCACTGCCTTGGTTTTTTGTCGCCTCGTCCCTCGCAATGACGCTCTACGGCGTTGTCATTTTAATGACGACCAATCGACGCGTATGGTTTAGGCATTCATAGCGACTCAACCCGTCACCTCAGCTAGCGAGGTAAATGAGGTCAGTCGCTTGATGTGCGGATAACGCTCAAAGTCCTCGCTTTTAGGGTCGATCACAAAAGCCCGATCTGCTAGCGTCAACATCTTGATGTCATCCGCGCCATCACCAATTGCCCAAATCTCTTTGAAAAATGGTGGATTTTTTTTGGCTCTGAACACCTTCAGCACATGCGATTTACACAAGTTCTGATCTGCACGATCACCTTCATTGAAAAACGCTTCATTGATCGATAACTTACCCGTGCAGATATCGTTTTGAAATCTCACGGTGTGCGCAAGAGCAAAGTCGGCAAAGACCCTCTTGCGAATAATCTCAGTCCCGACAAAGAAATGGTTTGAGATCACACCCACCATAAATTGCTCACGTCGCATGTGGTTTACAAAATCAACCACACCTGGTTTTAGGGCCAAGGACATCGCGACTTTTTCAAACTGGCTCCGATGAACAAACTTGAAAAGCTCGACGATCTGCTTGCAACGCTCATGGTCGCTTAAATGCTGATCCTCCATGATCGCGCCTAGCTCCTCACTCACCCCTGTCATTGCCGCCAACGCCTCAAGAAAACGATCTTCAGTAATCGTCTCGTCCATATCAAGCAATAAAAGTTTTGTTCGATTTTTCTGACGCGTCAATACGTATTCAAACGATGCAATCGCCTGACGCTGCACTTCGTACATCTCTTTGATTTGCTCAACATGCAGACGACCCGCTTCACGCGAGTAATCATGAATCACACGCGAAACTTCCGTCGCCATTGAGGTCAAATCAGTCAGCGGCTGACTTTCATGCTCGAGCGAGCCAATATCCACCTCCGCTAATCTGGCACCCTTACGGAAGGCACCAATCAGCAAGCCAATATCGACGCCATAGCCAGACTCGAACGATAAGTTTTTCAACAAACTGAGTCGGCCTGAAATAATGCCGCCCAGTGGTTGCGAGAAATGCGCCAACTCAGGAAAAAATACCTTTAGCATGGGCTTCGCGGTGAGCTCCGTCACCCGTCCTCCCCCTCGTCCGAATTTCGCTTTGACAAAGTCTGCGTGATTATCTCGCAACGGTTTGATCATGTCGGAGATGATGTTGGGTTGCAGACCTGATAAATCACCATCAAGAAAAACGACAAACGCATGACGCGCGACTAAAACGCCATCGCGCATGGAGACGCCTTTGCCAAGCATCGAGCTTCGAATCACCGTCACACCTGCGGCAAGCGCAATCTCAGCTGTCGCATCAATGGAGCTGTCGTCGATCACGATCACTTCACCTGTCGCGGGATCACTCAGTGCATAAGCGATAACAGAAGCAATCGCCTTCTCTTCGTTCAGTGCTGGAATGATCACTGAGGCGAGTGCATCCGGATCTGTGTCGCCAATCGCTGCTTTATCTGAGGCATTGTTGAAGCCTAACAAGCGATCAATGTGTGGATGTTGCTTGAATCGCAACACTAATTGACTTATTGAGCGCAAAAATCGCGCAAAACGTGTCCCCATGGTTAACCCCCACGTGGTTTCTTTCGGTCCTCATTGTAGCGACATTGAACTAACTGTGTTGACTCAATGCGCATGGCCTGAATGTGCATGACGTTTGTTAGGCGTGATGTAAGAGCCTAACAACATCCCAATTGCGCTTGCAAACAAGCCAAACAACTGAGGCTGTACAGGCTCATCGACTCCTGTAATCTCTAAAATAATCCAAGTCGACAAGCCGAACAAAATTGCGAACGCCGCACCGAGATTACTCGCCCGCTTCCAAAACAATCCTGCCACGAGAGGCACGAATGCGCCTGCTAACGTGATGCGATAAGCGTTTTCAACCATTGTGTGTATCGACGCATCTGTCGCGATCGCATAGAAAGTCACCATACAGGTGAACACCAACACCGTCAGCCTTGTCGACCAAAGTAGTTGACTATCTGTCATGTGCGGCGCAAAGCCTTTCAAAATATTTTCTGTAAAGGTGATGGAAGGCGCCAACAGCGTTCCCGAGGCTGTACTCATAATCACAGAGATCAGCGCACCAAAGAAAATAACCTGCATGTAGAACGGCGTATGGTTCATGATCAAGGTCGGCAAAATCAGCTGTGAGTCCGTATCGATCAAACGGGCGACCATATCAGGGTCAATGATGTTGGCGGTATATGCCAGAAACAAGGGGACGGCCGCAAAGAAAAAATAGGACAAACCTCCCAACGTTGTTGCCCACACTGCCACCGTTTCATTGCGAGAAGAGTTCACACGCTGAAACACATCCTGTTGTGGAATGGAACCCAAAGCCATCGTCACAAGTGCTGCCATCCATCCCAGCATGTCCCAAAGATCAAGTGTCGGGAGAAAATGAAACTTACCTTCTGCAGAGGCCTTGGCAAGCACGGAAGAAATGCCACCCGCCTGTTCCGCCGCAAAGTTCGTGACCAACAACAGGCCCACAATGATCACAATCATTTGCACAAAGGTTGTGAGTGCCACTGACCACATTCCACCAAAGATGGTGTACAGCATCACCACACCCGCACCGATCAACATGCCTTGTGTTGTTGAAATCACATCCAGTGACAGCACATTGAACACCAGACCCAACGCGGTGATCTGCGCAGAAACCCAACCCAGATAGGACACCACGATGCAAATCGATAACAACAACTCGGTTTGTCGGTTGTAACGAATTCTGAAATAGTCGCCAAGCGTCAACAGATTCATCCGATACAGCGGCCGGGCAAAAACCAAGCCAAACAGCACCAGACACAGCGACGCACCGAGCGGATCTGAAATCAGACCGCGAAATCCTTCTTTGAGAAAAGTCGCTGAGATCCCCAGCACCGTCTCAGCGCCAAACCATGTGGCGAACACCATGGCCAATACGATTGCCATCGGCAAATTACGCCCGGCAGTGACATAGTCTTTTGCGCTATGTACTTTGGACGCGCCATAGAGTCCAATCGTAATAGAAACGGCAAGATAAGCAATAACGAGCCAGAGCAACATGTCCAGAGTCCCTATTCGGCACGAGGTCTTGGGGAAAATAATTCGAACGGATTATAGACAAGCGATGCATAATTTAATCAAATTCACGCATGCGCGGAGCATCGCGATTCAATTGTCTTCGGGAAATGCCTCATGCCAACCACCCATTCACTCACGGCGCGCCTTTTACATTGGGTCACCGCATTTTTTATCATCACTCTGATCACGCTAGGCGTATGGATGACAGAACGGGCGGGTGCAAACCTCTGGGATGCGCTGACCAACACCTTATATGGCTGGCACAAACTGATTGGTTTCACCGTACTTCTCTTAACGGTATTCCGATTAATCGTGAAGCTGCGCTCAACTCGTCCACCCTACCCGCACAGTTTGTCACCCGTCACCATCAAAATGGCTGCGATCGTGCACGGCATTCTCTACTTACTGTTGATTGTGGTGCCACTCCTGGGCTGGGCAGGTGTGACCGCCTATCCCGCACTGATCACCCTCGGCGGCTACAACCTCCCTGCCATGCCAGGGATCCCAACAGATCAAGCACTTGCCAAACAACTGTTCGAGATCCACGGCAACTTGGCACTTGTCTTAGCAGGTCTTGCCTTGGCACACATCGCAGCAGCACTCAGGCACTTACTCGTCAAAAAGGACGGTGTCTTTCAAAGGATGTGGTTTAAAAGCTAATTCATCGCCACACAGCTTTTTTCTTAGTCGACATAGGGAAAGCCCTAAGACAGGGGCTTTCCCTAGGATAGTTCAGCGCACACACAGGGATTCTTTGGTACATTGTGCGCTCGATGGGGAGTAGCTCTGATTCGCTGATCAATCTATATCTGGTTCAGCGCATCTTCGACAAGTCGTCACACACGAAGCTCAGCTTCCGGTTTGTCGGGCACAGATACAGTCAATCACTCGCTGAGCAAGACCGTCGCTCCGTTATCACACCCAAAGGCTGCAAATATTTATGGATATGTTCTCTGCCCCCTGGTGGTCCGCTCTTCTGGCCATCATTATTATTGACCTAGTACTCGCTGGCGATAACGCAATCGTCATCGCACTTGCCGCGCGCAAGCTCCCTCCTAAACTTCAGAGAAAAGCCATTATCTGGGGCACCGTGGGTGCGATCGTCGTGCGTTCCGCCATGACGCTGGTTGTGGTCTGGCTACTTAAGATTCCTGGCTTAATGTTGATCGGCGGACTTGGATTGGTCTGGATCGCCTACAAATTGCTGGCAGATACTGGCGATGAGGGCGGGCATGATGATGTGCAGGTCAATGGTTTCTGGGGCGCCATGAAGACCATTATCATCGCCGACGCACTCATGGGCGTCGACAACGTACTCGGTGTGGCCGGCGCTGCACAAGGTGCCTTTGATCTAGTGGTGCTTGGACTGCTGATCAGTATCCCGATTGTTGTGTTGGGCAGTACCCTTGTGCTCAAAATCGTTGAGCGTTACCCGATCGTCATCAGCCTAGGCGCTGCGGTGCTTGCTTTCACAGCCGCAAAGATGATTGTCAACGAACAGCTGCTGAGCGACATCTTCAAAACAGGTGACAACACCGCATTCATGCTCCGTTGGGGCCTGACCGTGGTCACTGTGATCGGTGTCCTGTGGGTCGGCAACATGAAGGCCAAGAAATCCAAGGCATCAGCCGAAGCGCACTAATCAGGATTAATCTCCTGCACCAAAAGGCCCCTTCTTGGGGTCTTTTGCATTGGCTGTTCTGCTATACACTTGGACGAAAATGCTCACCGACACCCCTGACGCAACCTCAAGGACACTTAATGATGCAGATTGATTTAAAAGGCAAAAAAGCACTGATCGCTGGCAGCAGCCGCGGCATCGGCCTGGGGATTGCTCGATGCTTTGCGCAGGCAGGTGCAGATGTCTCAATCTGTGCCCGTTCACTCGGATCCTTAAACGAAGCGAAAAGCACGTTGGCGCAATACGGCGGTCATGTCATGACAACCGCTTGTGATTTAGGCGATGCCGAGGCGATCAAGTCCTGGGTCGACCACTCAGCACAAGAGCTAGGCGGCGTTGACATCCTCGTGAACAATGCTTCAGCCTTTGGTCGTCTGGACAATGAAGAAGACTGGGCAGCGAGTATACAAATTGACCTGATGGCTGCGGTACGCGCGAGCGCTGCCGCCCTGCCCTTTCTAGAAAAACAAGGTGGGAATATCATCCATATTTCCTCCATTTCAGGGCTTAAGGCAACGGTCCGTTCCGTGCCGTATGGCGCTATTAAAGCCGCCATGATGGAGTACACGCAGACTCAAGCCTTGTCGTATGCGAAGAAAAACATCCGAGTAAACTGTATCGCCCCAGGCTCCATTTTTTTTGAAGGTGGCAACTGGGAAAAAGTAAAGCGCGACAATCCAAAACTTTACGAAGCCACTCTAGCGAAAATACCTTTTGGTCGTTATGGTAAGCCCGAAGAAATTGGCCAAGTCGTTGCCTTTCTTGTCAGTGACCTTGGCTCTTGGGTCACAGGACAAACCATCGTCGTTGACGGTGGGCAAACACTCTAGCTTCAGGGATAATCCATGCGTATTTTTTATCAATCGGTACTCGGTGCCGCAATGTTGGCACTTCTGATCGGTTGTGGCTCTTCCAGCAAGCCCAAGGTCATCAAAGAAATGCCAGAGCGCCCTGCTGTGGCTGTATTCAAAGGCATGTCGAGCGTTCAGGTCAAAAACAATCTGATGGGCGCCTGCTCACAAGATCGCTTGTTTATTCAGCCGGATTTGAACGAAGTCACTTGCGTACGACACAAGCTCAACTCAGAGCGCGAGCAAATGCTGATCAACATTGTCAATGATGAGTACGCGAGACGGATCACGGACAATGTGAAATTCGTCATCACAACAGAGGGGCGCGATGTCCGCGTCGTGGGTCAGGCTTACGTTCAATATGCCTCGCCACTCGGTATCGAACTTGATGCGGGTTCAGATATTAAACGCGTTAATTTGATCGATAACGCCTCCTTTTCTTTATTGGAAAAACTACTCAAGCAAGCCGGTGCAACGCTTCAATAAACACCGATCACCCCTCATAAGTCGAAACATGACCAAAGCCACTAACCCACACGAACTCACTCAGCTGTTTCAAAAGAACAGAGAGTGGGTTGCATCTGTCACCGATAGTGATCCTGAGTTTTTTAACCGCTTGGCGAACCAGCAGTCGCCCGAATATCTCTGGATCGGCTGCTCCGACTCACGCGTACCCGCCAATCAAATTACGGGTCTGGCGCCTGGTGAGGTGTTCGTACATCGTAATATCGCGAACGTCGTGGTCCACACCGATCTCAACGCGCTTTCCGTCATTCAGTTCGCCATCGATCAACTTAAAGTCAAGCACATCATCGTGGTCGGTCACTACGGTTGCGGTGGCGTGCGCGCTGCCCTGGAAAACTTTCGGATCGGTCTGGCCGACAACTGGATCCGGCATGTCAAAGACGTTCAGGACAAACACAGTACATACCTTGGTCGCTTGACCAATCAAAGCGATCGTCTCAATCGCTTATGCGAACTTAATGTGATTGAACAGGTTGTCAACGTCTGCCAAACCACCAGCGTCCAAGATGCTTGGCACCGCGACCAGCCTCTCACCGTGCACGGGTGGGTCTATGGCGTCGAGGACGGTTTGGCACGCGATTTAGGCGTGAGCGTCGCCACGCCTGACGAACTCGATCAACGCTACCAGTTGGTGTTAACCAAACGCTTTACTTGAAAAAGACAGGCTCTGGCGTCTCAGACGCAAGAACAACCAAAAAGCGATACAGAGGTTCAGTGCGTTCCAGACGAGGCCGTTAATCATGGCCATCTGATAAGAACCGGTCAGATCAAATATCTTGCCTGACATCCAGCCACCAAGCGCCATCCCCAACATCGTCGCCATAATCACTGCACCGACACGCCGACCCGTCTCAGCCGCTGGGAAATGCTCTCGAATAATGATGGCATACGAAGGCACAATGCCCCCCTGAAAGAGACCAAACGTCGCCGCGATGAGATAAAGAGAAACCAGTCCGTCAAACGGCAGAAACATCAACAGCGCAATGCCTTGCAAGGATGAGCCTAGTAACAAGGTTCTAATGCCGCCAATTTTGTCGCAGATCACCCCGGAGATCAGACGGCTCACCACACCGCAGGCCAGCATCAGAGACAGCATCTCTGCACCACGCGCCGCGCCATAGCCCAGATCTACGCAATACGCGACGATGTGCACCTGAGGCATCGACATCGCCACGCAGCAGGCGAGTCCCGCCACAATCAGCAGCATCTGCGCGTTTCCCACGCTCAGACCAAAAGGACGTGATGAAGAAAAAGTGGTTGCGGCGTTAGAGGTGCTCACGACAGCAACAGGTGGGCGTTGTCTCAAGAAAAGCGCCAGGATCGCCATGCTAATCCCGCAGACAATACCCATCCAAATATAGGTTTCACGCCAACCGATCGTGGTGACTCCCCACTGCGCAAAATAAGGCCAAATCGAGCCCGCAAGATAATTACCGCTCGCGCAGACTGCAACAGCGATCCCCCTGCGTTTGTTCCACCAGAGGGAAGTGTCGGCCACAAGAGGCGCAAAGGTCGAGGACGTTCCGAGAAACCCTAGGAACAAACCATGTGCCAGTGCAAAGCTCAGAATACTGCTGCTCGTGCCAGCCCAAATAAACCCAACCAAAATACCAAAAGACCCGAGGAGCAGCGCAGACGTGACACCCCAACGGTCTACTAGCTTACCCATATAAACGCCCCCTATCCCAAACCCGATCATCATCAAGGTGTAGGGCAACGTGGCTTCTGACCGCGACACACCAAACTCGGCCTGCACTTCGGGCAACACAACGGCGACGACAAACATGCAACTACTACCCATCAGCATCGCAAGCAAAGCGATCACCAAACGCCAAAATGCGTAGCGCGAGTCAATCAGTTCTGCAGGGGCTGGAGTATTGTTCATGCGAGATCATCTTTGGACTTTCGCAGCGTAACATGACAAGGCGCGCCTGAACTGGCTCAACGCTTGGCTCAACGCTTGGCTCAGCGCTTAGACCAACGCTTAGCTCAACGCTTGGCTCAACGCTTAGCTCGGCGCTTTGCTTCACTCGTTGCTTCACTTTGTCCCACTCTTGACATCTCGACTTACACTGATGGCTATGACAAGCACCTTTTGGTTTACCCCGGTTTTCATCCTCATCTGGAGTACCGGCTTCATCATCGCGCGTTACGGGATGCCCTACTCCGAACCGATGACCTTTCTAGCGATCCGCTTTGGCGCGGTTGTCCTGTGCATGGTGCCGATTGTGATTTGGCTCAAGGCACCCTGGCCGCGGGGCAGCCAGATCTGGCACATTGCCGTCGCAGGTGCACTATTTCAATTTGGATACCTCGGGGGGGTGTGGGCCGCCGTTAAGCTTGGGATGCCAGCCGGACTCGCCGCACTGATCATCGGGCTGCAGCCGATTGTGACTGGCCTGCTCGCATCGTTTGTCTCCGAGCGCGTTTCACCACGCCAATGGCTCGGATTGGCGCTTGGCCTCACAGGTGTTGCCCTCGTGCTTTTCACGAACATCCGCCTCGAAGGTCTTTCGCTTGCCAGCACATTACTCGCCTTTGGCGGGATGTTCGCTATTACAGTGGGTACGCTGTATCAAAAGCGCTACTGCCCATCGTTCGATTTACGGACTGGCTCGGTGATTCAATTTTCGATTAGCACCCTACTCTGCGTCATCATGATGCTGTCGTTTGAAACCATGGAGATTCAATGGACTCCGCAGATGATCGGCGCCATGTTGTGGGGCGTGCTCGCGATTTCGATCGGCGCCATGAGTTTATGGTTTATTTTGTTGCGCCGAGGCGACGCCACAAAGGTCAGCAGCATGATGTATCTCGTCCCACCCACCACCGCCGTCATGGCATGGGTACTCTTTGACGAGCCCATGACACCCACCGTGCTCGTGGGTATTTTCATCACCATGCTGGGTGTGCTGATCATCAATCAGGCCTCTTGGCCGCGCTGGCTCAAGCGCAGTGCTGAATCACACTAGTCACATTCAAAACCTTAACGCTGCGCTCAAGCCCAGCACAGCGCTCAGCGCGCTCGAAGCACGCAATATCCAAGCCAGCCGACCTTTAGTATGACGAATCGCCAACTCGGTACCGACATAGAGTGCGACCGTGAGGACGCCCATTCCGATCACAACACTAATCGGCAAATGATCTGCGGCAAAGAGCGTATGAAAAACCTCCCCCAGCAGGCTCTCGCCGTGACCAGGATGCGCATGCGCCGTCCAACTCAACAACGACAAAAAGCCCAACATCGTTAATTTCTGCATTTTTTATCCCTTTTGATAACTATAGAGCGCATTCAAACCCTTTGCACCTGCATTCGAAACCGCAACGACCTCCATTCAAAATAACCTGCAAAAACAACCGTCGCCCGTTAAACTTGCGGCAACCTGCAGGCAATTCACCGCATGCACTCATTTAGTTCGTTTGTACATTCATGTCCGGAGATCGTGCACCATGGCTGTGATTACCAATGTCGAAGACCTGCGGGTTCTTGCTAAAAAGCGTGTTCCACGTATGTTTTATGACTATGCCGACTCGGGCTCTTGGACTGAGAGCACATATCGTGCCAACGAAAGCGATTTTCAAAAAATCAAACTCAGACAGCGCATTTTAGTGAACATGGAGCATCGCTCAACCGCAACGACCATGATTGGTCAAAAAGTCGCAATGCCCGTCGCGATTGCACCGACAGGCCTGACCGGCATGCAACATGCTGATGGTGAGATTCTGGCGGCGCGTGCCGCCAAAGCCTTTGGCATCCCATTCACGCTTTCCACGATGAGTATCTGCTCCATCGAAGACGTGGCTGAGGGCACCGATCATCACCCCTACTGGTTTCAACTTTACGTGATGAAAGATCGTGACTTTATCGAACGACTCATTGAGCGTGCCAAACGCGCCAACTGCTCTGCGTTGGTACTCACGCTTGATCTTCAGATTCTGGGCCAGCGACACAAAGATCTCAAAAACGGGCTGAGTGCACCACCCAAACTGACGATCGCCAACATGATTAATATCGCCACCAAGCCCCGCTGGGCGCTTGGCATGCTTGGTACGCCACGTCGTCAGTTTGGCAACATCGTCGGCCATGTCAAGGGGGTTTCTGACATGAGCAAACTGAGCGAATGGACCGCCTCACAATTCGATCCGGCTCTCAACTGGAATGACGTTGAGTGGATAAAAAAGCTCTGGGGCGGCAA
>Ga0209702_10001111_pt1 | contig 53750 bp, 45 predicted proteins | sample FRY01_FD_187210 | JGI IMG/M metagenome (GOLD analysis project Ga0209702, IMG submission 187210) | Freshwater microbial communities from Lake Fryxell liftoff mats and glacier meltwater in Antarctica - FRY-01 (SPAdes) (version 2) | ecosystem: Environmental > Aquatic > Freshwater > Ice > Glacier...
TACGTTCCAATGAAATTTTCTGATTTTTGTATAAAGGGTTACTTCATTCGCCAGCGTTTCAGATAATAGATCGGTAACGGATTTTAATTTTTTTTCTGATATTCCAATGTTTGGTTTCATATTGATATGTTATTAAATAATTTGTGTCTCTATAATTTGAAATATGCCAATAGCCGAGAATTGTTTTCTAAGATTTTCTTATTCTTATAGGGCAATAAAGGCATTATTAATGCACGTTTTTTTCGTATAAATCTGTGCTCTTTGTTATTAGCCACTGAGATGATTTTCATAAACTCTAGAATCTTTTTTTCAAATGCTTTCAGATGATTTTCAATTAAATATTATTTTTGAGATGGCTTCGAGTTAGTGAGCACAGTAAGAAGAAAAAAACTATCTTCCAGAGCCAATACATAATGTGGAATATTTGCTTTTAAAGCAATCATTTGTCCTTTTTTCAATGAAACTGTTTGTTGATCTGTGCAGAAGTTTATTTCCCCTTCCAATACCTGCACATGAATATTTCCATGTGCTTTATGCTTTTTTAATTCAGCATTTTGATGCATTCCAATTAGAACTATCGTTGTATTTTCCGATTTGAAAATGGTGATAGAGTTGTGATCAGATGATGACCAGGTGATTTCATCTTTTATTTGACGAATAAAATTATTCAAATCCATTTCCACAAATGGTGCATCCAATATTCGGTCTCCTTCCGGTCGAAGTGCGGTAGCTTCGTTCGATTTATTTTCAGTTTTTATATTTTCAGTTATTGCCGTTTTAGGAAGATGAATAGAATGTGTTCTTAATTTTGAAATTAAGACGTCAGATATTTCATCAGATGAAACGCCATAACCATTTACCAAAACTCCTTTCACGTTAAATTTAAGAGAAGAGATTGCATATAGTATGGATTGATCATCAGGATTTGATTCTCCTTCAAACCGGTAAAACTTATCAATCATAAAATCATCAGGAGATAAAATCATGTTTGATAGATCACATACTATACATTCCTCTCGGACATTAAAGTCCAGTGTATAACCTTCACTTTTTAAACCATTGATGGTTTCTGATAAAGTTCCATAGCTTTCTTTCATATCTATTATTTTTTTAAAACGGATCGGATAATCCACTTACACGGATTAGTTTTTTATTTACAAATTCCTGTATCCCTAATTCAGCAAGTTCACGTCCGTAACCTGAGCGTTTGGTTCCTCCAAATGGCAGGTCTTCTTTAGTCCAGGTAGGATGATTGATAAATACCATTCCTGTATCTATCTGATCGGCAACTTTTTTTCCACGTTCAATATCATTGGTGAATACGGAACCACCTAATCCATACGGCGAATCGTTTGCAAGTTCAATTGCTGCTGCTTCATCTTTTACTCTATAAAAAGAAGCAACCGGTCCAAACAATTCCTCGTAGTAAGCCGGCACATTTGGTAGTATGTCAGTAAGAATTGTAGCTTCCATATAAGCGCCTTTGCGGTCAATGCGTTTTCCTCCCAATAAAATTTTTGCTCCGGATGCAACAGAACGTTTCACTTGATCATCTAAATGCGCTGCCGCCGCCTCGCTTGATAAAGGTCCAAGCTGCGTATCTTCGTCCATCGGGTCACCAACTTTTAATGCACTTAGTTTTTCTTTAAATTTTTTCAGAAATTCATCAGCCACCGCTTCCACTACGATAAAGCGTTTGGAAGCCACACAGCATTGCCCTGTATTGTTCATCCTGCCAACCACTGCCCATTCGACGGTTTTATCCATATCAGCATCTTCCAAAACAATAAAGGCATCACTGCCACCTAATTCAAGGACAGATTTTTTAAGATTTTTTCCTGCAGCTTCGGCAAGTCTTGCTCCGGATTTTTCGCTTCCTGTAAGAGAAGCTCCTTTAATGCGTTTATCCGCTAACAATACATCTACCTTATGACCTGGAATTAGTAAATTGGTATATACACCGTCCGGAGCTCCGGCTTCTTTGAAAAGTTTCTCAATAGCAATTCCACATTGCGGTACATTGGAAGCATGTTTTACTAAAACCACATTTCCTATCATGATATTAGGCGCAGCAAAACGTGCAACTTGATAGAATGGAAAGTTCCAGGGTTCTACTCCTAGTAATACGCCAATTGGGCTATGGTGTACAATTGCTTCGCCAAATTCAGTTTTCAAAGTTTGGTCAGCCAGAAATTTTGCTCCATTATCCGCATAATAATCTATGATGTTCGCACTTAAATCAATTTCACCTTCGCTTTCTTTAAGTAGCTTACCCATTTCAAAAGTAATCAATTTAGCAAGCGTGCTTTTTTCTTTTCGCATTAGCGATGCAACTTTATGCAGAATATCTGCACGTTGTTCATATGAAGTTTTTTTCCAATCCTGATACGTTTTGTCTGCACCGGATATTGCAGATTCAATTTCTTGACCTGTCATTTCTTCAAACGATTTTACCACTTCGTTAGTGGCAGGATTCACTGTTTTAATAGTAGCTTTATTTTGTTTGTCTCTGCCGTTTTGTTGTTTATCAGAACTTTTTTTTCCATCATCTGATTTGTTGTCTAAACCAGTTGGTTTCTTTTCAATTGTAGGTTCCATTGTATTAGAATTATAATTTGTGAATAAATCATTTGAATTTTTGTTTCTTAACTTTCGTTAAAGTACCGCGCTATTATAATTAACCCGAAGAATCAAATTATAGATCGCTTTTAGTTACTGCTTAGAATAATACTTTTCTTTTAGGTATATTCTTTTTCTCCTTTGAGTGCTTTTAAAAGCGATTTGGCTACTGCTTCTGAAGAACCTGGATTTTGACCCGTAATTAATAAGCCGTCTTCTATTACATAAGAAGCCCAATCATCTTCTTTGGAATAATGAGCACCATGTTTTTTTAATTCATTTTCTAGTAAAAATGGCACAACGTTCGTTAATTTAACGGCCTCTTCTTCGGTATTTGAAAAGCCTGTTAAATGTTTGCCTTTCACAAGAGGTTCTCCGTTAATTGCTTTTACATTAATTAATGCTGCCGGCGAATGACATACAAAAGCAATTGGTTTTTGATGATTGTAAAAGCCTTCAATTAATTTTATAGAAGTTTTATCAGTTGCTAAGTCCCATAAAGGTCCGTGACCACCAGGATAAAAAACAGCATCATAATCCTCCTCTTTTACATCATTGAGCTTTAATGAATGAGCTACTTTATCCATTAATGCTTTGTCCGCATAAAACCTTTCAGTTGACGGAGTTTGCGCATCCTTCAATTCACTTTTGGGATCAACCGGAGGCTGACCTCCTTTGGGTGACGCAATGGTTATTTCAGCTCCGCTATCTTTAAAAACATAATAAGGCGCTGCAAATTCCTCAATCCAAAAACCAGTTTTTTCTTCTGTATTTCCCAATGTACTGTGTGATGTTAATACCATTAATACTTTCATGTGTTTAATATTTTTTTTAGTGGTTAAATTAATTGACTCGTGTTATTACTTCGTTGTTAAAATTTACACGCACAATTTTGTTGGAATTTATTTTTGTGCGTATTATTAAATTTTCACAATCATTTTACCGTGATTTTTTCCTTCAAACAAATCAATAAATGCCTGTGGAATGTTATCAAAACCCTCAACAATCGTTTCGCTAAATGTTAATTTTTTTTCGTTGAGCCACGCTGTTAATTGTTTTGTGGCAGCCGGAAAATCTTCTGAAAGATCACCAATGATGAAACCTTTCATCGTGGCGCTTTTAGTTAGAATTATGGGCTGCAATCGAGGGCCAAGTGGAACTTCCGTTTTATTGTACAGGGAGATTTGACCACAAACAGGCAATCGCGCGTATTTATTAATGTTTGCCAAAACAGCATCTGAAATTTCGCCGCCGACATTGTCAAAATAAATATCTACCCCATCAGTACAGGCACTTTTCACGTCTTCTTTTAAATCTTTAGATGTTTTATAATTGATGGCGTCGTCAAATTTGAAGGTTGATTTGAGTAATACTACTTTTTCATCTGAACCTGTTATGCCAACCACTTTGCATCCCATCAATTTGCCAATTTGACCTACGACTGTTCCAACCGCTCCGCCTGCCCCTGATACAACAATTGTTTCGCCTTCTTTTGGCAATCCTATTTTTATTAAACCTAAATACGCAGTGAGCCCAGTCATTCCTAAAATACCCAGATAGCTTGATAATTTGGCATCACTTTTACTTACTTTATGCAATCCTTTTCCATTCGAAATTTGATATTCACTCCAATCCAAATTGCCTGTAACAAAATCTCCCTTTTTGAAATCTGCATGCTTGCTTTCTGTCACTTCGGCTATCACTCCAGATTGTATCGGTTTATTTAACTCAAATGGTGGAATATATGATTTAGCGTCATTCATTCTGCCTCGCAAATAGGGATCTACTGAAACATAAGTTGTTTTTAATAGTATCTCACCTTCTTTCGCGGCAGGATCTTCTGCGTTGGTAATTTTAAAATCATTGAGAGTAGGTGTTCCTTGCGGTCGTCTATTAAGAAGAATTACTTTATTCATATATTAGTTATTTTCAGATGATCATATTTAATTCACCTTAATTTGTTGCCTAACCTTGTTGGTTTCTTTTCAATTGTAGTTTCCATTTTATTTGAATTTAATTGTTATCAATTAATAGAATTATTTATTTCTACCTCGAAAAATATCTGCTTTAGTTCCTCTGTTGCTCAATCTTTATATTTTCCATCGCCCTTTTTTATTGAATATTTATTTTAAGATGTTGTTATGTTATAAGGATATTGGCGCTAACTCTTCTATTGTGTAATGTGTATTACTTAATGCCTGCTGTAACACATCTGCATTAAGCGGTTTTGAAGAAATAATTTCAGCTTCTTTCTTTGTCAAGTCGACTTGCACGGATGTTACACCTACAGCAGCAGACAATTTATTTTTAACTGTTGTTGCGCATCCTCCGCAAGTCATACCATTGATGTGATAAGTGTGCTTAATAGAATTTTCCATCATTTTGAATTTTAATTGTGATTATCTTATTAGAATTATTTTTTTATTATCATTATAGTCCTACCCTACCCAATTATTATAATTATGAAGAATGAAGGTAAAGAGCTCCAAGTACTGCTGCTTTGGCTCCCACTTCGGCCTGATCTTTACATGCGCTAATCCAGAATTGATAATCATTGTTCTCCTCTTGTCAGTTCCTTCCATTTATATTTTCCTTTATTCTCAAAATCAGAAACTAATTATAGCCTCAATATCAAACCCATTGAATTTTGCTCCTGCAAATCGGCCCGTCCAGGCATTTCCGGTGTATTGTTGATTGACATATTCCGCTTTCACCACAATATTCTTTGAGAGAAACCAGCCACCACCTATATTTAACCTATTAATTTTTAAATCTTCTGTAGCACTTTCTACAGTTTTTCCCTCTACGGTATTATACCTTCCACCTATATAGAATCTTTCATTCTGTCCAAAACGATAAACCAATTCTGCTGCCAACTGCGTAAAAGCACCCTCCTTGTCAACGATGGGTTGAGTAAACGTATTACTACCACTGGCTAGCTCATAAATACCGAAGAATTCAAGCCCTTTAAATTTTATAAACGGATTTATCTGCAAAGCAGTAAGTTTTGTAAAGAGGGCATTGTATCGACCATCAAAATCAGAGCCCTCGGAATTACCTAACGAATCGGGCTGTGTATGTAAGACATCGTAATATCGACTACCGCCTCGATCTCCACCATAAAGCCATGTTCCGGTAGTAGCACCCTTGTTTAGATAAATAGATCCTGTTAATCGTATTCTAAGATCATCATTGAGTTGTTTGTCAACGCCTAACTTTCCGTACAAAGAAGGCTCATTATCCGATGTACTAGTGACAACCACATCCTGATTAAGTTTACCATTTGTAACGCCGATCATGAATAATAATCCATTTATTTGAACGGTGGCTTCACCAAATGCTTCAGTTGAAAATGCATCCATAATATAATTTCCTATAAAGGGATTAAATATTCCCCTGGCGTTATCGGATCTTCTAAAGTGCGCATCGCCATAATTGAATTCATCTAATCCAATAGTGAAGGTGGTGTACTTCATGACGCCTTCCAGAAATCCCTTGCGTACAAAATCAAGTTTATCAATTTGAATGTGCCCTCCCTTTATCCACGTTTCGTTATGATGCCGCGAAGACAAATACGTGCGCAAATGCATGCGAACACCTGCCAACAACTGAACATCGAGGTTTAGATTGGCAGACGGTAAATTAAAATCAGTACCCAACTCAACTAAGTTGTTAGCACTATTGCTTTGGTTCAATCCCTGAAACTGCATCGAGAAATCACCTCCCAGCCTCACTTTAACACCGGTATAGCCTACCGTATCAAATTTGGAAGTTTCGTAAACATTAAGACCTAGTTTATCATTTGATCTAAAAAACTGAAGGTTGGGTTGTTGAGCACTTAACGTAATGGAAACAACAGTAAGCAATAACAATAAAGTAAGTTTCATTTTGTCTAATTAACTAATAGTTAAAAAAGCGACTATTCGCCTTTTTGAATTTTATAAACCACTTTAAATTCAAGCGTGATCTCCTCTCCTGTTTTCATGGCGCCAAACAAAAAAGATGGCGGCTCAACATTGTAGTCGGTCATGTTTAGCTTGCTTGATCCTGTGCAGGTAATTGTTCCATCTTTATTGACGAAAGAAAGAACATCCATTTTAATTTCTTTGGTTACTCCGGCAATTGTAAGCTTACCAATGGTCTTAAGTAAATATTCATTCTTCTTCTTCGGAGTTACTGTTGCAGATGTCAATGTATAGTGTATATCTTTAAATTCATCGGATTTCAAAGCCGCATATGCATTCTTGTCAAGACCTTTGTTGTCGCTTTCTAGGTCTAAAACTTCCATAGCAAACAATAGAGAATTCAAAGAAACAAGTTCATTTTTGCCTCCCGATTTAAATACAAATTGTGCTTTACCGGATACAGAAGTGGCTTCCATTTCCCAATTATGTAAGCTAGATGTGCCAAGCAATTTAATGTTTACATCTTTTGTATCTAGAATTTTATAAGTGGATTGCGAAAACCCAAAACTATGGAGTCCTATGGTAGAAATAAGCAGTAATACAAAACCTTTAATATGTTCTTTCATTTTTAAAATTATTTCTATATTTATTAATTACTCTATTTTGATAAATCTTTTTCAAGAAGTGCTTTATGCTCTTGATAATTTTCTTTTGTTATTTGCCCTGCAGCAAAACGTTTATGCAAATTGTCAAGTGAAGTATATTTCGTTTTTCACAGCCCGGAAATTTCACAAGGTGTTTCGAAAATCCACTCTAATAATACCACCCAAATAAACCACCACAAAAGATGAATTCTTCGGAAATGATAGCCCTCATGCATTTGGCTTATCTTTAGATTTTTAATTGTTAGTTTTAAAAGATTTGTTTTATATAGGAATTATTCTTTCATGTTATCCATGCCGCAAATTCCATTTCTGAATTTAATAGCACTTGTACGCATTTGCATTAAACGCATTATCACTTTACATTTTCCAGATTCGCAATCACACATTTCCATTGTTTTGACCATCATTATTTTTCAAATGGATGAATCGTCTCTGCACATAATCAGCAACTTATTCATGTTCACCAACTTCATGCTGGGATCGTTCATCATGTTCTGCTTCATCATTTGCCTACAGCTTTTCTTGATCATCGTTTCTTGAATCATTTATGTCAAGTAAGGTTGGTAGTTAACCATTGAACAAACAATGTTCATGCAATGCGTTTTGTTTTGCAGATATTAAACAGCATTTGAATTTGAATTACAGGAAGCAATAAAACTAAATTTTAATGTAAATAAAATTGGAAGTAGTATTTATTTTTTAATTTTCATGTTTAATAAATTAATCTGCGGTAAGGTGAGTAAGTTAAATCAACAAAGCATTACACAATTTTGGAAATGATTTACACAATTCACACGTATCCGTTTTATTAAACCAATTGATATTACATTTCTGTCCAAAATTTTTATAGTATAATGCCGACTTACATGGACATAGGTTTAATCTATTGGAATAGTTACTATGTAACTTCGGTATTATTAAGCAACATCGTTCTCCAGAATCTGTATACATTTCAGCCGCTACACTCTTGAAATGATACCAAATGCAAAGAGTGCATGCAAAATATCAATCGGAGATTCGTTCTTTTTCGATGACCTGAAATATCGCATATATGTAGCGCAAATTCCAAAACGAAAAATCAGCCAAGTTCAATTTAACCAATGCGTGGAATACAGAAATAAAATTGTGAATGCACAAATAAAAATTAACAAGATTTTAAGTTCCCTAAGGCTTTCGCCAATCAAGTTCCATAGAGCTTTTCTTGTTTAATCATAGATTGCTATCTCAGTAGCTAGTGCTACGGATAATAATCCGTAAATTAAAAATTTACTCCATGGGTGCTGTTAATTAATTTATTGGTGAGAAGTGGCATTTTTTTTAGTAATGCAATTGAAAAGTTTGTGAGCACTTCCTTTCCAAACAACATTTGAATATGTCTGCCTGTTCTTATCCGGCTTGAAAAAAGATTGTTCCAGTGGTTTTGATATTGCAGTTCAAGTTGCTCGCGTGAAATAGTTCTATCAAAATATTTTTGAAGCAGTTGAAAAACTATGTAGGATGAGTGCATGGCCATGCTCATTCCATTTCCGCATAACGGGGCTATGTTTCCGGCAGCATCGCCTATCATTAATACATGCTTTTGAATAGTTGTTTTTTCATTGAATGTTATTTGCGAAATGGCGAGTGGTTCGTTATAAAGAAAAATTGCATCATTAAAATATTTTTTCAGAAATGGATTTTTCATCAATACATTTTGTTCCATTTTTTTTATGTCATTTGCATTATCTCGAAGGTTTTGTGAATTGGTTAAATAGCATATGCAATATTTATTGTCTTCCACTTTTGAAATGCCGCAGTATCCATCTTTGAAATTGTGCAACTGAATTATGTTATCCTGCAAATCGAGTTTTACATGGTATTTTACTGCCAAATAATTTTTAGATAGAACGCTTTTTTTTCTTTCTAATTTTTTATCCAACAATGAATGTTTACCAAACGCACCACACACCATTCTTGCTTTATACACGTTTCGAGTGGTTTCAATAGAAAATAAATCATGGTTGAAATGAATATCCAACACTTTCGTTTCTTCCATTAATACAACTCCCTTTTTATTTGCCAATTCAGCAAGCATTGCATCAAGGGTAAAACGGCTGATTCCAAAACCACCTAAGTCTAATTTGCGGGTTATGCTGTTTCCATTTGGTGATGAAATTACAACTTCATTTATTATTGGAAGATTCATAGTGGAAATTGGAATGCCAATTCGTTCTAAAAAATCAAAACTTTCCATTGAAATATATTCACCACACACTTTGTGGAAAGGATATTTTTCTTTTTCAAATAAAACAACTGAGCGCCCTGCATTGGCCAATTGAATTGCAAGTGTTAAGCCTGCTAAGCCACCTCCTGCAATAGCACAATCAAATAACTGCTCTTGCTCATTTGTAGAACCTTGGTGCGATGTATTATTTTCCATTCGGATAAGCAATAATCAAGTGACGAAAAGCCCAGCGATTCTTTATTGTATATTTTTTGATACCTGCCTGGTCAAGCATGATGATCCATTCTGTTTTTTTGAATCCGCGTAAAACAGATAATGGAGCATCGTTTTTTACCAACGCAGAATTAGAAAAAAAACTTGTGAGTAATTTAATTGAGTGATAAGCCAAGGAATTCCTTTCCAAGTCATTGATTATTAAAATTGCACCATACATACTGCACAATTTTATTAACTCTATTATTTCTCCATTTGAAAAATGATGACAAAACAAAGAGGCATGAATTACATTAATTATTGCACGCTCAGAAAATATATTTCTGAAATCATCACAACTAAAATGTATTTCATTATACATTTTGCAATTATTTTGTGCATAACTGATACAATCCTGCTTCAAATCAACACCAGTTAAATGTATTTTATATCCTTTGCATCTGGCCCATTTTGCAATTGCTTTAAGTGAATCACCACCGCCACAACCAATGTCGATAATAGTAGTCTGATTTAATTTATCAATTTCAATTTCATTCAAACCATTTATAGAAACAGCGTGTCCGCCCAAATATTTATTTATGATTTCTAACTCCTTTAAATTTTGATACAATAAATGTTTTGGAATTTCACATTCGTCCAACATTTCTCTTTTAAATGAACGATGCTTAAACATTTTCAAGAATTACAGATTCCATAGTTAGACCGGGACCAAAAGCAGAACAAAATGTTAACTCGCTTTTATCTTTGTTTGTTTTATTTTCTAAAATATCTTTTAATACAAACAAAACTGTTGGTGATGACATGTTTCCATAGTTCTTTAAAACGTTATATGAACTTTCAAGGTTATTATGGTTTAATTTAAGTTCCTTTTGAATTACCTCTAATATTTTTCTTCCTCCTGGATGTATGGCCCAATGTGTAATGTTTTCCTTTTTTATTTTGAGTTGTTGAATAGCTTTTTCGAAAAATGATTTGAAGCCTTTTTCAATTAATTGTGGAATGTATGAGCTTAACGTCATTAAAAAACCTGTTGATGTGAGTTGCCATGCCATATCTTTCTTTCCATGGAGTGAAATTTGTGAATGGAATTTATGTATTGCAAATCCCTTCAACTTGTTCTTTTTAGCAAAGGCATCAGATGTTATTAAAGCAGCAGCTGCGCCATCAGCAAATAAAAGATTGGAAGTGTTATTATCAGGCGTATCTGACTTTTGAAAGTGTATGGTACATAACTCAACGCAAATTATAACAACAACAGCATCAGTTTCACTTTTGCAGATGTAATCGGCTTGCTTCAGAGCATGAATGGCAGCATAGCATCCCATAAAATTTATGGATGTTCTGTTGATGGTCTCTTTTAATTTCAATTGTTGAACAATTTCAATGTCCAATCCAGGAGCTGCTAAACCCGTGCAGGAAACAGTTATGAGATGTGTAATTTGATGCTTAGAAATTTTTCCTTTAATACATTCTTTAATTACCCTGGTACAAAGAGGCATAGCCGCATCATTAAAAAATTGCATCCTGTAATCTATAGTTGGAAACGGTTCGAGACTGCTTGTCTTTGGAAAAAATTGTCTTTCATTAATTGATGATGAAAAATCAGGTATTACAGAATAACGTGTATCAATTCCGCTTTTGGCATACATTAATTTTATTTTTCTCTTTTGCAGTTCATTAAATTGAAACAAGTCACACATAAACTCGGCCAATTCGCTTTGCTTGTATTTATTTTCTGGAACTCCCGTTGCTATGTTGGCTAGTACACTCATATAATTGTATTTCTGATACTGAATTAAAATTTTTAGAATCAATCAAATTTACGAGAAACGTAAGTTTCTTCAGGGTTTATTTTTTTGAAATCTTGCCATGTAAATAGTATTGGTAAAAACTTTTGAAGAAAAGAAAATACGTTGATAATATAAACCTGAAAATATACACCATAATATAAACTCACCGCCGAATCAAGTAGTATCCAAGTCCCAAAGGCAGCAATAATGGCATTACGCGCCCAAATTTCCTTTCTTCTGAAAGGATACCAAGCAATAAATGCCAATAGTATATAACAACAAGCGATGGTACCACCCAGAGGGCCTAATATAAATTTCTGAAAAGGTTTTATTTCTACGGGTATATCCGATACTTGCCAAAAAACAGTCGCTATTTCTTGGATGTAGGGTGCAAATAATGGATTGTCGCCATAAATAGCAAACACAATTCCGAATAATGCGAACAAGAGACTGCTGTAAAAAAGCCACTTTTGCCAAAAATTAAAATAATTTATTCGTTTAAGAGCTAGCATATCATTTAATTATTTGACTTAACGGATAGTTAATGAGGTAACAGCTAAATTCTGCTAATTCACATGGCGTTAATTTTTTTGCGTGAAGTGTGCTTGATATGTTTATGAATACACTCATCTTATAATATTTAATATCAACAAAAAAATAAAACATATATTGAGAGAAGCGGATGCAATAAAATTCATGCGCATGGTATTTTTAAATGATGCCTGAGATTTATCTTTTAAAACTTTTAAAAACCATGAAATGAAATACAGAATAACAGGAAATAAGAAGAGCTGAAATAGGATAAACTGATTTTGTTTTTGAATGGAATTAAAATACATATACAAAAACACATTAGAAACAATAAACATTATGGCAGTGAAAATAAATGTACCTTGGATTCCAAGTGTATAACTGATAGTAATATCTCCGTTCTCTTTATCTTCCTTATGCTGATAAATCTGTGTGAGCGGATAAACACCAGCAATTAAAAAAGAGCACCCAATGAGCACTAAAAGAATTGAGTTATTAATTTCCACTGCACTTTTACTGATAGCTGTATACACCATCCAAAAAGTATATGCTCCTTGAAAAAATATAACAGTTAGGAAGCCCAAAATTGGATATTTTTTTAATCGAATACCTTTCCAGCTATATGCTCTTGATGCAAGCAGGTATACGAGCACTGCTAAAAAAAACCATGTGCTTATGATAAAAGAAAGACTTAAACCGATTACATCAAAAAGTATGGATGTGTAAAATAAGTTTTTTGTTGGCATGGGCGGATGTTCCAATCCTCCGATTGGCGTTTCGTCATTATCCATGTAGCTATTGTATCCATTACTTGCGGGATAAATAAAGAAATGCAAAACAAAAAAACAAATAGCGGCATGTGTCCAATTAATTTCCCTTACCTGACTTAATGCAAAAAAGAAAACAGGCATTAAGAAAAAAGAAAAAGGAATTCGCATAAGTTTTATGGTATCCCTAACGTGAAATTGAACTGGTGATTGTATGTAGCCGTTCCAAGTGCTTTCTTTTGTCATACCATTTTTTTATTTTGTAATGAATTCATCAGGTTTGGTCATATAATTCTAGAACAAATTGCAGACTGTTCCATATTTGAATTCACTTTATCATTTACAAATTTAAAATATTAAAGATTCCATTCCGTTACTTTAAAAGGATTTAATATAGGGCTTTTTCAGTCATTTCCCACATAACTTGCTTAAATTGCTATTCAAATAATCTACTATCAAGTTCTATCTTATATTTGAATCCTAATGCCAAATACAAGTTGCAGTCAAACCCCATTTCTTCGTTCACACATCTGAGAACACCCTTTCCAAGATTAATTTTCTTCTGGTGGCCGCAGCAAGTATTATTCCACTTGCCCCCAGAATGATATTTAATTAAGGCTCGTTTATGCATTGACATCCCACTCATTGTCGTTTCAAAAAGATTTTTAATAGTTCTACCAGTTGTAATTATATTCAATCCAATAAATTTATTGTATAATATCCACTTACATTGACTTAAGTTTAATTTATTGGACTATTTCACCTTCAACGTTGGTATTAATTTTTTTCTCTTATTTGTATTTAGGTTGGTGTGCGACTAAGTTGATCATAAATAACGAATATAGCATTACACAATTTGGGTAATGAATTACATAATTCACACTTTTTAAGAATAGAAATTGGGCAAAATCACATACAATGATATCTGCCAAAAGCTATCAGATGAAACATAATAAATATCTCGAAGCATCCCTTTCTTTGGAGGTTACCCTTGTAAGTGACTCTTTTAATCGAACAATTTGAAAACAAATTTTATTAATTGTTGAATACTTATTCTACTGTGTATTTTACAACAAAGTTAAAATTGAAGTACGCAATGAAAAACAATTACATTTCTATTTCACAAATTTCTTAACTTTTATCCCTCCACTTTCTTTAATACATAACAAGTAAAGTCCATGAGATAAATTCGAAGTGTGAAGAACTAGATTTCCGTTCTTCATTGTACTTTCAACACCGGAAATTATTTCTCCGATTGAATTTGTTAAAAAATATTCAGTACCAACAGATAAGTTGGTGTATAAAATATCGCCAATAGGATTTGGATATAATTTGATTTCATTTTCATTTAATTCCCAATTTTCAAGACCCGAAATAACAGTTGAACTCACGATAAAACTTCCCATCATGCCTTCATCTTCATGATGCAACAAATGGCAATGATACATGTAGGGAATCGTGTCGTTGTAAAAAGTTTCAAACTTAGTAATGAATCGAACTGTTTCTTGCGGCTGAACCAAAACGACATCTTTCCAGCCACTTTCAATACCGGAAACTGCAATACCATTTCGATCGAGAACATTAAATTGAATATCGTGAATGTGAAAAGGGTGTGCCACCATCGTATTATTCACCAACGACCATATCTCAGTGTCATTGAATTTAACTCTGATATTAACACTATCCATATGAAACAATTTCCCATTGATAGTAAAAGGACCACTTATCATTTGCTGAGGCCCCATCACTTCAGGAGCAAAAGTGATTGTTCTTGCTGTATCTGCATTCAATGCCAAAAAAGGAAGTACCGCTTGAAACTGAGTAGGAATACTTGCAATGGCATTTGCTGTTGGAGGCACCACATCAATTTTCAAAAGATTAAAATCAGCACCATTCAGTGGATTGTTCGCATACCCCGCAAGTTGTGCCATACCATTCCCCACCTGTGCAGCCCCTATGATTCCATTTGCTAATTGACTTGCATAACTCTTCAAATAAATTGTTTGACCTTGCATGCCCGTTAAATTCAAAAGAATTTCATAACGTTCACCCGGACTAATTCGTACTCTAGAAATTGAAACAGGTTGAGACAACATTCCACCATCCGAAGCGATAACATACATGTTCGCGTTATTTGAAAGACCCAATAAATAGGTTCTGTCGGCAGAACCATTTAAACAACGAAAGCGAACAACTTGGGCGGGAGCAGATAAAACAGGATCAATAGTTCCATTGATCATCATGATACTATCATCATGCGAAAAAGCAGCCAATTGATTTAAAATATCAAAGGACTTGGATTGAATAATAATTGGGAAATCATCAACTCCATACGTTCTCGGTAAAGCATAAGTTGACTCTGCACTATCACGAATAATCAATAAGCCTGAAAGTCCCTTTGTGACTTGGAATTCCGTCATTTCATGCATGTGTGAATGATACCAAAAGGTACTAGCATGATTCAACACCTTAAAAGAAGGTGTCCAAGTTTGTATGGGCATGATTTCCTGATGTGGCCCACCGTCATTTTCGGGAGCTACATGAAGTCCGTGCCAATGAACAGTAGTCATGTCAGGAATATTATTCGTAACTGAAAAATTAACTGTATCGTTTTTATACAACACAACGGTGGGGCCCAAAAAATTTCCGTTATAACCAAATGTCGGTGTGCTATTTCCTGTGAAAAAATTCATAGTTCCTTGTTGAATATCCAAGGCGATGGAATTTCCCGAAATCGTATCCGGAATAAATAATGCTTGCTGTGCATTCATGTTTGTAAACATGAATGCACTAAGCAACACTGCTATTGACTTAAATTTAATTTCAAGCATACTATTTTCCTGATACAGTGAAACGCGATGATGTAGTTTTACCTTCCTGAGAAACCATCTGCAAAATATACAATCCGTTTTGCAAGCCCGACGTATTCAGTCGGAAATGACCTTCATTAATTTTAATTGGGGAATCAATTTGCATTTTCTTTCCGGCAATATCAATTACTGAAAAAGACACATCGTTTAAGTCAGAAGAAATTTCAATATTTAATTCAGCTTGAACTGGATTTGGATATACATTCAGCTTCAAATTCGGGTCAATAGTATTTAATCCAGTTGTGGTATTCAAAAATCCTCTTGCCGCAGTACCCATCAATGTAGTATCATTCGATAAGAATCCTACACGCTTAAATAATACTTGATGTTGCGACCCTGCCAAAACAGCAATGGTTGGCATTCCAAAGCCACCATAGTAGGCTACTTGAGCAGCGCCACTGTCAAACATCACAGAGTTATATCCGTGTGAAGCTCCCCAAGTTGTCAAATCGTTACAGGTATACGAATTAGTATAACCCATTTGCAAGAATTGAACACGACCGGGGTATTGTTGATTCAATGTATTGTAAAGCGAATTAATTTTATTTCCTGCAGTAATACAGCTACCACAATTCAACATGAAAAATTCAATGATGACCACTTCTTCCTGATCTAGATGACTAAATAAATTATAAGAAGGACCTGCACAAGAAGTCATGGTAAAATCTTGAGCTACAGTTTGTGCCTTTACATTATTGATCGATAAGATGAATAAGAAGGACATAGTAATTTTGAGTAATGTTTTCATTTTTTTTATTTGTTAGTTTAAATTATTGTTTTGTTGATTTCTTTTGTTGATTTCTTTTGTTGATTTCTTTTGTTGATTTATTTTTTAATTTGCAAGTGTATCGCCTGTAGAAGTGATCACAACAGAATTTTCTTCTTCGCCGATGTATAAAGGATTTTTCACTAAATCCATTCCGCAAACACTACAATTTCCTGCTTTATTTTCATTGATCATAGAATCCATCGGACAGAAATATGCGATTGAATCTGCTGCCACACTTCTTATTTGTACATGCTTGTGTCCGCAAGATGCAATCATTAGAAATGCAAATAAAATTAAATTCGCTCCTATGTGTGTATTCTTTTTCATCCTTATTTTTTAATTATATATCCGTGAGAATAATTATTTCCATAAAGCGTGTCCACAGTTTCACTTTTGTCTCGAAAGAAATTGTCACAAGCTAATTTTACTCCTATATTGATAGGAAAACCTCTAAGCGTTTCATTGGCATCGTGGTAATCCATGAACATGATCACTCCTCCTTTACTAAGTCGCGGATAAACATGCTCTAGTAAATATACAATAATTTCCTTGTGTTTTTCCGGATTATCGCCAATTCCACAATCTATATGTACAAATGCTAACTCGGAAGGAAGCTGAGATGGTACCGTTTCAAAAAAATTACCTTCTACAAGTTGAGGTTTACTTAATCCATTTTTTACAAAATTATCGATGAGATTTTTCTTGATGTCTGTAGTCAAAGCATACTTTGCTTTAAAATTATCAAACAGTAATATTTTTTGATCTTTCCCTTTTTTGTCCAACAGTTTTTGAAAGACCATTGCAGATTGCCCTGTATAGCATCCCAATTCAACCCAAGCGCCCGGCACTTCATAATCCAGATTGCATGCAGCCAAAAGGTGAAAATTCATTCGTTGCTCCATTGTATGCATATGTACTCTTCCATCAGGAATTACATTGAATTCATATGGAAATTTCAAACGACGAAGTACTTGATTTATTTTTTTAATAAATCCAGATGGAATTCTAGGAAGTCCCGGTAATACATACAATTCTTTAAAATGCATGATTTAAAATTTAAAGATAAATGATTGCAATAAGTAGAAATAGAATAAGAACAAGCCTATCCTCTAAATTAGAGAATCAAAAAAATCTATATTCTAAAAACACCGAGCAGACTCCTTTCGGGAGGCCGATCATCAAAATACAAAAGTTGATCTGACCAATTTCTTTTAGCAGTAAAACAAGCGAGAGAATTTGTCAAAGGAAAAACCGTAAAAAGCTCGCTCACCAAATTTTTAGAAATATTTGTTAAATTTTCACTCTGAGAAAAAAGATGCTGATCTGAAATTTTATAATAGACATAATGGTCGTTGCAGCAATCAGATTTTTTCGATTGTTCACTAGCGGAAAACTGCGTACACATACATTCTGCCTGACTTTCTGAAGTAACCGAGCAAGAGAATAAAATTTCACCACACCAATGCAAATTTACTCCTACTCCTATGGCAGGAATTAAGTAAGCAACTAATAAGAGTATGGTAATTAACTTCTTCACCCTTTGATATTTGAAACAAATTTAAACTAAAAAATTATATATTCAATGGGAAAAAACGCCTATTATCTTTTATTAAAATCCGCTTAAAACATGAATTTCACGATGATGCTTCTTCTTACATCTGTTTTCAAACACGTACGAGCTTAGTTTGGCAGATAAAATCCCTACTCCTGCTCCGGCCACTACATCAGGCACCCAGTGGCGGTTGTTCATAACACGCATGACGCCAACGCTACTGGCACAGAGATAGGCTACGATTTTTAACAAGGGCTTCCCCTCGGCAAAATAATCGGCAAATAAGGTGGCTGAAGCAAAGGCCTGCGCCGTATGCCCACTTGGAAAAGAATTTTTGGAGTTTCCATCCGGACGTAAAACTTTGGTCCAGGTTTTAATACCGGTTACGCTAACACCAACTATAAACTCCGTAAGCATGATTTGACGTGTATAATGCCAGGCATCCCCTTTTGCTCCTAATGCAAGCATGCTGTATCCGGCTGCTAAGGGAGCAAACTGTAAATAATCATCTGCCGAAGTATGGAAATTTCGAAAAGTCTCATTGCGTTCTTCGCGGACCTTGTATTTGTCTAAAATATCGTTGTCGGTGCTTAATACGAAGCCGGTACCAAATAAAGACAATGGGAGAACTAAATTTTGAATAATTGGATGATGACGCGTGCCGGATAAATTACAAATTGAATCTGCCTTGAATTCGGTAGATTGACTAAAGGCACAATCGTTCACACATAACAAAATCAAACAAAAAAAGCTTGAGTATAATTTCGTGATATGTCTAATGTCCATTAGCATCAAACGCCCAATTTTAAGATTGCGTATAGCGAAATGCAAAATATCATCTTAAAAGACAATCCTTCATGTCATAAACACAATCAGCCATCGCTGATCAACAAAAAAAGAGCCTCAGGAATTCCCGAGGCTCTTAAATAATTTTATGACAGAAGATTAATATTCCCAAAGATCAATTTCAAAATTGATCATTTCTTGTTTGATACGTTCTGACTCCAGCAGTGCATCCAATGGATTCACTTTATAGTCATCGACACGTCGGTTGTACACGTTATCTTCTTTGATAATATAGCTATTAAACATACGCTTTTGGAAGATGTCTTCGAAGCTCATGCGTTGAGCAGTATTAAAACGATTCGCTACTTCTGCATTCGCAAGAATTCTTCTGGCTTCCTGATAATATATCCAGAACAAAAGTTTCTTTTGTCCACCTTCAATCATATTTCCATCCTGATCACGAGCAATTATCATTGGACAAATCCCAATAATTCTACACTTTAATTCAGAACGCTGCTTATCAAAGAACCACTCTTCCTTTATACGATACTGCACAACATCATCCGGATTAAACGGACGAAACACAGTAGAATCATACTCGTCATAAGGTGGCTCTGCGCTTGTCACCCGGATTTGCAATGAATCTGCACCACCCACTTTAGAAAATTCTTCCATAGTCATGGGAAGAGTGAATTCGTCATCTTGCGCATCAAATGCAGTAAGACTTCCTTCATTCACGGCATCCATGAAAACATTGATCAGGTTCTTGCGATCCTTAGTCTCATTCGTTTTCGGATAACGCAAAGTAGCGTTCATCTTCTCGTTAAGATCTATATGACGCCAAATACGCTTTGCCCACATGACATCTGCTTCACGCAAATAGGTATAGGGAATCACACGACGGGCAGGATTATTTTCCTTCACATAAACCCCATCAAGGACATTCTGTGCTTTAACTGACGAAGCAGCGATGGCTACAATCATTAGTATCAGGATCAGTTTTTTCATAGGTTTATAACGTAAGCTGTTAATTTAAACGTCAGGATTCACTTGTGGTTGCAAATAGTTTCAATTCCTTACTGAACTGTTAGTGGAATTGAGTTGACTGTACGGGTTGTTCCATCGGGCATACTCACTTTGATGTATTCGAAGAGAATCTTATCACCTGACCTGCTTTGGTCAATGATCGACTTCATATCGCCGCTCAAAGCACCTCCACCATCTTGAGACTTCTCAATAGGATCACGTCCCTTTCCATAACGGCTCATTTTGAAACTTATTACCTTAGGATATAAGTCAAAGTCGAAACCTTCCATGGTAGGAATGATACCTTGCTGAGCTGCCAATGCACTTTTGGGGATGTTCCCCTCTTTCTTACCGCCAATTTTAGCTACTGGATCAGGAATACGCTTCAAACGAAATTTGAATTCTCCCATTTGCATCGGCTTGCCGTTGAAATCTGCAGAAACAATAATTTTTACTTCACCAGGTTGCCCTTTAGCTTCAGCGATGAAATGTCCCTTTCCTAATTTGGAATCAGGAGAAAGCGAGAATCCTGTTGGACTCGCCTTTACTTTCTCATCAGGAACTCCAGGTACCGATACCGTGATCGGGTTAGGAACTCCGATATAAATTACATTCATTTTATCTGCAGCAACAGAAGCACTTGGCTTTGCCACAATATAAGAAGCTTCAAATGGATGTTCTTCAAAAGTATTATCTGGTTTCTTTACTCTGATTACACCAGCATACTTTTTCTCACCTACACCTGAACCACGTACTTTATAAGTTCCTACTCCGCCTTCTACTGTTAAAGCGCTTCCTCCAACTGTAATTTCAGGATCGGAAGTTGAGCTCATCGCTGCTAAGAAAATCTCAGCAGAATATTCCTGTCCTTCGATTACATAACTAGTAGGAGCAATTACTTTAGGAGCTAGCTTATCGAATTTAAAATCTGATGCATTGATCGACGATAATAAGTGACCTACGATTTCTGATTCCGCATTTTTCACATCGGATTGCACTTTAGAAAGCAAGGCAACAGTTGCTACAACAGGGTTATGATAGAAATTCGCCATTTCCCATGTGCTATTCGCACCTTCTAAGTCTCCTGGCTTTGGATCATTGGTATTAAACAATTCATCCAAACGTTTAGTAAACTGCGCACGATCTTTTTGATCTAAAGCCGCGATTACATTCTTCTTATATAAATTAATTTTATTTTTTAACTCCGTTGCTTTGTGTCCGCGACCATCTTGCTTATCTCCAACCATAATTCGTGTGGGATTATCATAATCGTCTTTCGCCTTCATTTCACTCAATGGAATCATTTTATCACCCGGCTCCATCTTGTCAGTAATACGAATTAATTCTACTTTCAGAGCAGCTACGTATTTGTCAAGTTCTTCACTTTGTTTTTTTACAATTTGAGCCTTATTGAAGTAAGGTTCAGTTTTCGCTCTATCGTTACGCATTTGCTCATCAAAAGCTGAGTATGCCTGCGCATTTTTGCCTGAAAGATTCTTTACAGTAACTTCCAAGCTATCATTGATCGTTACGAAAGCATTAATGATTTCTTTGGAGACGTTCAATGCTAACAATGCTGTTAACACCAAATACATCATCCCGATCATTTTCTGCCTCGGTGATAATTTTTGACCTGCCATTTCTAATCCTTTGGTTTTGGTTTTGGTTAATAATAATTCAAGAAAAAAAGGAAAGAATTATTTATTGGATCCCTGATTCATTGCAGACAACATGTTGCCATAAATGGTATTCAGAGAATTAAGGTTCTTCGCTAATTTGCCAACTTCGTCCTTATAACGTTTAGTGTCTTCCACTGTGTTGTTAAGGTTTGAAAGAAGGTCTTGAATACCGTCATAGAATTTCTTCGTGTCTTTCATACGAGTACTCGCTTCTTGTAACTGAAGCTCATATACCGCATTTAAAGCAGCCATGTTCTTTCCGGCCGACTTCATTTGCTCCGTATATCCTTTCACATCATCATGGGCAGCACTCATGTTGTTCATCGCTGAAGCAGCCTTTTCGTAAGACGCAGTTAATGTTGTTACTTGCTTAGAAGCAGCAGCTACATTCTTAGAATATTCTTCAGTAGCAACAGCAGCATTTGAAATATTAGCCATTTTAGCAGTGTTATCACTTAAAGATTTTAAACCAGTACCTAAATTGTTGATTAAGTCTGGACCAATCTTAGCATCCGCTAAAAGTTTATCTAAATACTGCGCAACTGGATCACCAGCCTTTGCCTTCTTACGGTCGGTTCCCGGCTCATGCATTCCTGCAAGCTCAGGATAAACTAATGACCAATCTACTTCTTCATGTGGTGGCTCAAATGCTGAGAAAAAGAAGATAACTGCTTCAGTCAAAAGACCGATAGTAAGCATGATACCTGCACCTTCCCAGTGTTGAATTTTAAAGAGTGCACCTACAATTACAATTGCCGCACCGAAACCGTAAAGTTTCGACATGAGCTGTTTGAACCCTTTCCCTTGGGTCAATTGAGCTAATCCCATGATTTTCTAGTGTTTTTAATGGTTTTGGTTAGAATGATTGTGTGTTTTTGTTCAATATTTTATATCAAGCTGGATGGGTTGAAGCATCCTTCCTGAATGACAAACATAATTAAAAATCTGCTTTGTCCCTTCCTAAGAAGTCCATCACGCAACGGAATCCAATATACGCTTTCGCAGTATCCTGATACTCATAGGTACGAGTTCCGGTTTGCATGAAATAACCAACGTCTTTCCACGATCCGCCACGAATTACTTTCCTTTTTAATGCCGGAGGATCGGTATCCTTCGCATCATAAGTATAATCCGGGTTAAGATCATGTATAAAACTATAGGCTGATTCGTCATAAGCATTACTGGTCCACTCTGCAACATTACCTGCCATACAGAACAAACCATAATCGTTTGGCCAGTAAGCGGTGGCTTTTACAGTGTAGAATCCACCATCGTCAATATAGTTTCCACGTAATGGTTTAAAGTTGGCTAAGAAGCAACCACGACTATTTCGGGTATAAGGACCTCCCCAAGGATATGGGTTGTTCGCTAAACCTCCACGTGAGGCATACTCCCACTCACTTTCTGTCGGTAAACGGAAATCCTGAACATAAGTCTCTTCATTGGACTCTAAATAACTGTTCAACAATTGTGTTCTCCAAACACAAAAAGCTTTCGACTGCAACCAATTGACTCCTACCACTGGATAGTCATCATAAGCAGGATGCCAGAAATAAGCTTTGGTGATTGGATCGTTAAATGAATAGGTATAATCATGTATCCAACTTAAAGTATCAGGATACACATTGATAATTTCTTTTTTGATATAAACTGAGCGGTCGGTACGGCCTTGTGGACGATTCGCCAAACTTCCGGATGCAGGATCACGGTCACGGCTGTAATCCTTTTGAGCCGCAGCCACAAGGTCAATCCAGTAATATTCGAAATTTAATTTTCTTGAATCAATTTCTTTACGACGATAATAACGCTCGCTTTCAGGAAGATACAACTCAGAAAGGGTTTCGATGTTTTCTTCATCGTCCCATTTGATTCGCTCACTCCATTCAATTCGCTCACCATATTCGCCTTCTTCAATCAAGTGGTCACCTCCTAGCAGCCTGTGCGCTAGAGAGTCACGCACCCAATACACAAACTGACGGTATTCGTTGTTTGTTATTTCCGTGTTGTCCATATAAAATGCATGCATCGACACAGTCTTTGCCATTGCATTCTGGGCGTAGGGAACATCTTGGTCGCTAGGACCCATGTTAAAAGAGCCTTGAGGAATAAATACCATACCGTAAGGATCGGCTTGGTACCATTTCTCCCGCCCTTCTACCCCGACCAGTTGACCACGGTTACCGCCTCCGCAGCTACTTAGTAGCAGCAGCATGCAAGAAGCAATCATCAGGTTTTTCATAATTGTTCGCATTTTGGGTTTCGGAAATGTTTTATCGTATGCATCGAACGTATAATCTCTTTAGTTATTATACAAACACTTCCGACACGATGATACGTTTCTTTTCAAAGATAGTTTCTTTGGGACCTGCTAATTTTCCTATTCTTATAGGAATCTTACATTTCTGATTGAAACAGGAATTCTTTTTTTAACATTGAAACAATAGCCCAACATGATTTCATGTGTACCATCGCTATAATTCTTTATTTCAGATGTTGTAAAGTCATAGGCATAACCAAGACGAAGATTTTCAATCAGGGTTAATCCAATCATACCAACAATAGCATCTTCATTTCTCCAGGATAAACCGGCCCAGAAACGATTGTTGAAATGTGCATTTAAATTTACATCGATCGTTGTATTGTCAGTTACATTTTTAACAAAGATCATCGGCTTCAAGGAAACACTTTGTGTCAACTCGATGGTATAGCCAATCATCCCGTAATAGTGACGCTTATACTCTTTTGAAAATTTGTCCAAATCCAGAGTGCTTTCCATCAAATGTGTAGACGAAACCCCGATGTATAATTTTTCAGAATTATAATATAAACCACCACCCAAATCGAAGGCTGTTCCGCTTACAGAACTCTGTGGAATTGCAGGATCGTTTGCAGTTCCATCAGGAGCAATGAATTTTCCATCAATTGTATTTTGTATAAGAGAACCATCCACTCCGATGGCTAACTTTCCACTTCCTAAATCAAAACGATAAGCAGCCGCTAATTTTGCTGTCAGTCCTTTCTCGAATCCGATTTCATCTGTGTTAATACTTAATCCTAAACCGATTTTATTGTTGGCGATAGGAGCATCAATGGCTAAAACACCAGATTTAGGTGCACCATCAAAACTTACCCACTGTGCGCGGTACAATAAACTGGCACAAATTGCCTCACTGCTACCGGCAGACGCAGGATTTACCCATAATCTGTTAAACATGTTTTGGCTGAATTGTGGATCTTGTTGGGCAAAGGCTATCGACGAAAGACAGCTTGCTAATACTACAGCTAAAAGTTTCTTCATACAGAGTATATCGTTTTCGGGTTGGTTTGGGGGGATAAAGTAAATAAATATTCTCAACATACCCAAAAGACAGATTTCTGCATTAATTTCTAATTGCTTCAAATCGACCTTTCAGACGGGACTAAAATAGCTATTAGATCATTGCAGAGAAACTTTTATAATTTATTAAAAAGCATTGATTATTAATGATTAAGACTTAATATGTGATGGACTACTCCCAAATTATGGTAGTAAAAGCAATGTTTAAGTAGAAATCTTCTGGAATTTTATCCGCACACTAAATAAAATTTTATTTGAAAAAATTAAAAAAATCCGGCAATAAAAAGAGCTTTAAACACTAAACCATTTTGTGAACGGCATTCCACCAACGCTCAGGAACCTCATTGTTGCAGGCTTGCTGGTAATCTTTATAGGAGCAGGGTAATAAATGCTGACTCACATAACGGTTTCTTGAACTGTCAGTCGGGAGCTTAATCCACCATCGCTCGGTTTTCATGCTCTTGATGAAGGTGATTTCCTGCTCGATTTGCTCTAATGTTACCCGATACGTCACGTAGTTATTCGGATTAACAAGAGGAAGATCCATTTTCCTCATGCTAACGCCTTCCATAAAATACCACAATGCCTGTGCATATAAATCGGCCGATTGTCCTTGTCGGTCAAAATCGGGGTTACACTCGTACAGGCCCAATCCACTTAACTTATCACTTAAGCCGGCATACATGAGTATTTGACATAGCTCTTCTCCATAAAATCCATTGGGTGTAGCATTGGCATTGCCGGGCGCATCACTCTGGCGCACCACTGAAAGATCTACGGAAAGCAAATCGGCATTTCTTACGATGGGTTCTGCCTCCTGAATATCACTGCGCACTTGACCTAAACGATACGTTTCAAAATGAAGTTTTTTCATCAGATTTACATTCTCTGTTCCTGTGAAATAGCTCTGATAACCCAAATTGCTGTAATTGAATAAATAGTTGGGTTGTTCAAGAATAATTTTTCCTAGGTAGGTATCACTGTTGATGGGATCTTCAGGAATACCTAAATCAAAACGTGGATCAAGTGAAACAATGTTGATGATTTGCTCGGCGAGTTTATATCCAGAATAATGTCCGTAAGTTAAATCCTGACTCCCTCCAAGAACGACCGGAATAATATGCGCACTCAATAATTCGTGAATGGTAGTTGCTACCGCTGCATAAGTATCGGATAAGGAATGTCCCAATCGCAAATTGCCTAAATCAATAATGGATAAAGGATGCTGGTGATTTTTTAAGCGATAAAATTTTTCGCGAATGCTATCAGGTCCGGATGAACAACCTCCATTATTGACACTTCCTCTTGACTCACCTACTCCAATCAATGCAATTCTAACTCCTTCAAAGGAGGGGAAATTCTTTGAACTGGTATAAGCTCTTACCAAATTTCCAATGCAATCATGAGGCAAATGATTTTCATGTCCCTGAAAAAGATCAGGTCGAATCGGTTCAAAATAGGCGTCCAGCATGCTTGGTCTCTTTTCTTCTTATTTGGAATGAAAATTAAAATTCTATTCCGGCTGAATGATTATTTCTTTTTCTTGACGGTTTTTTTAGCAGCTGATTTTTTTGCGACAGTTTTTTTCACCACAGGTTTAGCAGCTGATTTCTTGGCCGGACTTTTCTTAACAGCTGCTTTCTTTGCAGGCGCTGTTTTAGCTACAGATTTTTTAGCTGCCGTCTTTTTTGCGGGTGCAGCTTTCGTTGCTGTTTTCTTGGCAGGAGCTTTCTTTGCTATAGGTTGTACTGCTGCTGCTTTTTTAGGAGCTACTTTTTTTGCCGACTTTTTTTTTGCGGGTGCTTTTTTTGCTGCTGCCTTGAAGGGTGTCTTTTTCGCAAAACGACCTTTCTTTCCACTCGGCTTTGTATTCTCAGAAATTTCTAAGCATTCTTCAAGAGTTAATTTCTCAGCTTCAGTATCTTTTGGTAAACGATAATTGTTACCGTCCACGACTAGGTAAGGCCCCCATCTTCCTTTCAATACTTGAACATCTTCACGCTCTTTGAATAATTTGATCACGCGCTCACGCTCCGCTTTTCTTTTCCCTTCAATTAATTCAATGGCTCTGTCTAAATCGATAGTATACGGATCATCTTCTTTTCCAAGTGATGCGAACAGTCCATCCATTTTGGCATAGGGACCAAAACGTCCGATGCCAATGGTAATATCCACATTTTCATACTGCCCTAAATTCCTTGGCATCTTGAACAAATCCAAGGCTTCTTCGAGCGTGATCGTCTCTAAACGTTGTCCCGAACGCAAACGTGCATACTGTGGCTTATCCTCTTCAGTATTTCCGTTAATTTGAACCAATGGGCCAAATCTTCCAATACGAGCTATGACTTTATTTCCACTTTTCGGATCGGTTCCTAACTCTCTTTCTCCTGTAGCGCGCTCCGAATTTTTCTCTGTTTCTTCTACTGATTTATGAAATGGTGTGTAAAATTTCTTAATCATCTTCGACCATTCCATATTGCCATCGGAGATCTCATCAAAATCTTTTTCTACCGTAGCTGTAAAGTTATAATCCATGATGACCGGAAAATGTTGACTCAAAAAATCAGTAACAACAGTTCCTATATCCGATGGAAACATTTTCGACTTTTCAGTGCCGTGTGTTTCTGTCTTTACTTCTGCAGTCACTTTACCGCTTTTCAGAGTATAAACGCCAAACTTTCTTTCTCTACCCATGCGATCTTCTTTCACCACATAACCTCTTTTTTGTATGGTGGAGATGGTCGGAGCGTAAGTACTCGGACGTCCAATTCCTAATTCTTCTAGTTTCTTTACCAAACTGGCTTCCGTGTATCTTGCAGGAGGCAAAGTGAATTTTTCTGTGGCTGTCATCACATCCAAATCCAAAATTTGACCGATTTTCAAAGGAGGAAGTAATCCACTTTCTGCTTTTTCAGTATCCTCATTCTCGTCATCAGTTCCCTCTAAATAAACACGTAAGAATCCATCAAAACGAATAACTTCACCGGTAGCATTAAAAATATCTTTCGATTTATCATTCGCAATACTCACTACTGTTTTTTCCAATTGCGCTTCACTCATCTGTGAGGAAATTGCACGTTTCCAAATCAGTTCATACAATCTGCGCTCAGAATTTTCTCCATCTACCGTGCTTTGCTCAAAATAAGTTGGACGAATGGCTTCGTGAGCCTCTTGTGCACTTGCATTTTTATTTTTGTATTGACGCGGATTTGAATATTGCTTTCCATACAATTTCGTTACCGCATCTTTCGCTCCATCAATCGCAGTCTGAGAAAGATTCACAGAATCCGTTCTCATATAGGTGATTTTTCCGCTCTCGTATAATTTCTGAGCCACCACCATGGTTTGTGAAACGCTAAAACCTAATTTCCTGGATGCTTCTTGTTGTAAAGTAGATGTTGTGAAGGGTGCAGAAGGAGATTTTTTTCCTGGTTTTACCTCGAGATTTGCAATTTTATGCTGCGCATCGCTGAGTTTTTTTAAGAAGGCTTCCGCATCTGTTTTTTTAGCAAATCGCTGTGGCAATTCTGATTTTAATGTGGATAAATTTCCGTTTTTATCTTTTACGTTAAATAAGGCAATAACACGAAATGCGGAAGTGCTGTTGAATGCTTCTACTTCACGTTCACGATCAACAATTAATCGCACTGAAACCGATTGAACACGTCCGGCAGATAAACTCGGCTTTACTTTCTTCCAAAGAATGGGTGATAATTCAAAGCCCACCAAGCGATCTAAAATTCTACGCGCTTGTTGCGCATCCACCATGTTCATATCAATGAAACGAGGATTTGCAACAGCATCCAGAATTGCCTTTTTTGTAATTTCATGAAAAACAATGCGCTTGGTATTGCTTTTCTTTAACTCCAAGGCTTCATACAAATGCCAAGAAATGGCCTCTCCCTCACGGTCTTCATCCGTCGCCAACCAAACCATTTTGGCTTTCTTAGCTAAGCGTCGTAGCTCATCCACCACTTTGGATTTATCGGCACTTACCTCATATAAAGGGTTGAAATTATTATTAACGTCTATCGCTTTATCATTCTTAACTAGATCACGAACATGTCCAAAACTGGACTTTACCGTAAAATCTTTTCCAAGAAATCCTTCAATCGTTTTCGCCTTCGCCGGCGACTCCACAATTACTAAATTATCTGCCATTCGGGTAAATTTGGGGTATGGGGAATTATATATCGAGGCGCAAATAAAGAGAATTTAAATGATGATTAACCTAAGCCCCAACCCCCATAATAGGATAACTATATTGATTTACAGTGAATTAATTATATTTTAGATAGATAAAAACAAATCAAACTTTGGGCAATTCCATCCCATTTTCAAAAAAAGCGGCTTCCCAAAATGGGAAATCACCATTTTGTTGGTTTCTAAGAACAACAACAAATTGAGTGCAAAAAGGAACAATTAGCGTCTTTTTCAACAAAAAGTCATTATTAAGACTAATTAGTATGCTATCAAATTTCCCAAAACTGAATGAAAACTTTTACTACTTTTAGAACCTACATGGAAGAGAACAATATCATCATTTATAATACCCATGACGGAAAAGCAACCGTTTCACTTTATGCCAAAGATGGATCGGTTTGGATGAATCAAAACCAGATAGCCGAACTTTTTGATACCTCAAAACAAAATATCAGTCTTCATATAATAAATATATTGGAAGAAAAAGAGTTAGAAGGGAATTCAGTTGTCAAGGATTACTTGACAACTGCTTCAGATGGCAAACAATATCAAGTTACTTTTTACTCTTTAAATATAATTCTGGCGATTGGCTTTAGAGTAAGAAGTAAGCGAGGAACTCAGTTTAGGCAATGGACCAACACAAACCTTAGAGAATATATGATTAAAGGCTTTGTGATGGATGATGAGCGTTTAAAGAATCCTGATGGTCGACCGGATTATTTTGATTCCATCAAACTCTTCTTTCAACCCAGCAAAAGTAGCAAATCAAATGTCTTGTTATTCCATTCACCAAAAAAGGTTGAAATCATTCATTTTGATTCGTTCAATATCCTTGGTAAATAGTTGCCTTTAAAAATCCAATCCTCATCCTTTCACCACTTAACTACTCTTAATGAAAAAGATTTTACTGAAATTCATCTGTGTTTTCACCTTAGTTTTTGGCTTTCACACATCAACAAAAGCTCAAATGGTTTATATTCCTGATGCTAATTTCCGAGCTTACCTCAATAGCAAATTCCCTACTTGTATGGTAGGTGATTCTATTAATTCAACTTGTCCAGCGGTTTTGGCTGCGATAAAAATTGATGTAAGTAATCGCGGAATATCTAATTTAAGTGGAATTGAAGTTTTTGTAAATGATTCACTTTTAAATTGCAGTGATAACCAATTGGATTCACTACCATCATTACCATCAACATTAAAAATACTTGATTGCGGCGATAACCAACTCATTTCCTTACCAACTTTGCCTTCATCTTTAAGTACACTTTATTGCGGAGGCAACTTATTAACATACTTGCCAATTTTGCCTTCATCACTAAATAATCTTTGGTGCTCCGGTAACTTATATACTTCCTTGCCAACTTTGCCAGCATCTTTAATTTATCTTGAATGCAGTTTCAACGGCTTACTCACTGCATTGCCTACTTTGCCTTCATCATTAACTTTGCTTATTTGCCAACACCTCCAAATTACCACATTGCCAACTTTGCCACCATCATTAACTCTTCTTAAATGCAATAACAACCAACTTACCACATTGCCTACATTGCCTACTACTTTAAAAACACTTGAATGCTACAATAATCAACTTAATTCGTTACCGTCACTTCCATCATCGTTATTAACTCTTAATTGCATTAATAACCAAATTAATGTATTGCCATCTTTACCCTTTTCGTTATCGATTCTTTATTGTGGCAACAACCAACTCACTTCCTTGCCAATTCTAAATAATTCATTAATAAAACTTGAGTTCTATCAAAATCAAATTACTTCTATTTCAGCCTTTCCCAATTCCCTAAAATCGTTAGGTTGTAGTGGCAACCAACTTACTTCATTGCCAAATTTGCCATCATTAATTGAAAATATCTGGTGTTCTTACAACCAATTAACTTCCTTGCCCTCATTGCCTGCATCACTACTTAATCTAGACTGCAGGCAGAATCTGCTCACTTCCTTGCCTGCATTACCGGCTTCGTTAACTCAACTTTGGTGTAGCAATAACCCTCTACTTTGTCTCCCCGATTTAAATCAAATTACATACATAGAATTTAATAATACTCAAATTAATTGTCTCCCTGGATATGGAAAATTAATATCAAGCACGCCTTGGTTTATTGGATACCCAGTTTGTGATGTATTTAATTCCAACGGTTGTGATGTTTTTTGGAATATTGCAGGAAAAACTTTTTTTGATGCAGACACAAATTGTAACCTTGGAACAAACGAACTACTCTTGAAAAATCAAAAATTGAATTTATATAAAAATGGAGTGTTGGACCAACAAACTTTTTCCAATGTGATTGGCAACTATGATTTTGATGCTTTTTCATTAGACTTTTACAAAACTGAATTCGATACAACAGGATTACCTTTTGAAGTTTATTGTCCCTCTTCAGGTTTTTATTTAGACACCATTTCCGTTGCAGATTCTATTAAATACGATCGGGATTTTGGATTGAAATGCAAGGATGTTGACTTAGCAGCAACAAGCATTTTTTCCGATAATTTAAGACCAGCAAGTATTAGAGAAATTAAAATTCAAGCAGGCGACTATTCAAATTATTTTGGTGCGCATTGTGCCTCAGGAATAAGTGGAACTGTGATTATCACCATTACCGGAGCATGTAACTATATTTCACCTGCCATTGGTGCACTAACGCCCAATTCAGTAATTGGAAATGTTCTCACCTACAATGTAGCTGACTTTGGAGTTTTGAGCTATGACAGTAGTTTTAATTTTAATATTTTGGTAGATACTACTGCAATTTTAGGAAGTCAAATTTGTATTCAAGTTTCCATTTCCACTTCGTCTGCAGAATTAAATTACAACAATAATTTATTATCACAATGTTTTACGGTGATAGGCAGTTTTGACCCCAATGACAAAACAGCATTTCCCAACTCTACTTTAGATATTAGCGGAGATCGTTGGTTGACGTATTTAATCCGTTTCCAAAATACTGGTACGGCTGACGCTGAACATATTTATATTTCAGACACTTTGAGTGCTGCTTTAGATTGGTCTACTTTCAATTTGCTAAGCTATAGCCACCAACCACTCACTCAAATTTATAATGATGGATTGGTAAAATTTAGTTTTCCAAATATTCATTTACCCGATAGTAATACTAACGAACCTGCAAGTCACGGCTATGTTCAATATAAAATTCGAGCAAAGGATAGTTTGGCGCTAGGAAGTACGATTGAAAACACTGCTAATATTTTCTTCGATTTTAATTCACCTGTGATTACTAACACAACTAGTAATGCTGTTATTAATTGTTCAATTCCTCCAACAATAATTACAGCGAGTATTTGCAATGGGGATGCTTATTCACTTAATGGTGCATTGTATTATAACGACGGCACCTATCAACAAAAATTAATTACAAATGTTGGATGCGATTCCATTATTGAATTACAACTAACTGTTTCAAGTATTACAAATACAGTTTCGCAATCGTCGGCAATTTTACAAACTGCTGCGAGTGGTTCGGCTTATCAGTGGATCGATTGCGCAACGAATACAACAATTACAAACGCAACGAATTCAACGTATCAGCCAACTCAATCGGGCAACTACGCCGTTGCAGTCACCTACGGTAATTGCATCGACACTTCGTCCTGCTTCGCTTTCTCAACGGTTGGTCTTCCTTCATCCATTTCTGCAGAGGTAATTTTCCAAACTCGTTACAATTCTAATTCAGATTATATTCAACTCCACGCTGAAAAATTACAAGGTAATATTGGTGTTTTGCGATTGATGGACTTATTCGGGAGAATTATTTTCCAAAAGACAATTGAAAATATTGCTTCAGGAAATCTCGACTTAGAAATTCCGGCAAAGGGAATGAATACTGGAATTTATATATTGAATTTGATTACCGAAAGAGACAACGTTTCGGGGAAGGTGCTTAAATATTAGCTTGGTGATTTTAGGAGCTTATCTAATGTTTTAATAAATCAATGCTTTGTTTTCACACAAATTCTTTGGGAAATTCGTCTTTTTTGGAAGAAAATAGTTCATTTGAAGCTAAAATTATCTTATTTTACTTCAATTTTTAGACTGCCATCTTGTCAGCAAAGGCCTTTTTTATGTATCTTTGCACTCCCTTTAAAGGAATATGTTAGATTCAGGAATTAATGTGATAGATGAAAAGCGCCAAGGTGAAGTCCTAATGCTTGAAACGATAGTTGCCCCCAATGCGAAAAAGCTTTTTTTGGAGAGCTATGGTTGTGCGATGAATTTTTCGGATTCTGAGATTGTAGCATCTATTCTTGGCTCCAATGGTTTTGTGACGACGAAAGATTTTACTGAAGCAGATGTGATCTTTATTAATACTTGTGCGATTCGTGATAATGCAGAATTCCGTGTGAGAAATCGACTAAAGGATTTCAAGAAAATTAAGAAACAAAATCCTTCTTTGATTATTGGTGTTCTAGGATGTATGGCCGAGCGATTAAAGTCTAAATTTTTAGAAGAAGAACAATTGGTGGATATTGTTGCGGGACCTGATTCTTATCGTGACCTTCCGAATTTAATTGAGAAAGTGGAAGGCGGACAAAAAGCAGTGAACGTACTTTTGTCGAGAGATGAAACTTATGCAGATATCAGTCCGGTCCGTTTGGGCTCGAATGGCATCATCGCTTATGTTTCGATCATGCGTGGATGTGATAATATGTGTTCGTTTTGTGTAGTTCCATTTACAAGAGGAAGAGAAAGAAGTCGTGACCCGGAAAGCATTGTTGCTGAAGCAAAAGGATTGTTTGAAAATGGTTATCGCGAAGTGACTTTACTCGGACAAAATGTAGATTCCTACCTCTGGTGGGGCGGCGGACAAAAGAAGGAATTAGATCCTGAATTGGTGCACGGGGCGATGAATCATTTGTTGCCGGAAGAAGAACAAAAACGCTTTACCACTTTTGCTGATTTGATGGAGTTGGTCGCACAAATTCATCCTGATTTATTAATTCGTTTCTCAACAAGTAATCCACGCGATATGACGGATGCAGTGTTACACGTGATTGCGAAACATGAAAACATCTGCAATTATGTTCATCTCCCGGTACAGTCGGGAAGCTCATCCGTTTTAGAAAGAATGAATCGCGGTTATACGCGTGAACAATACATACAACGCATTGAATCCATCCGAAGAATTATTCCGAATTGTGGATTAAGTACAGACCTTATTAGTGGATTTTGCGGAGAGACGGAGGAAGAACATCAAGAAACTTTGTCATTGATGGAATGGTCAGAATTTCATTTCGCCTTTATGTTTAAATACTCGGAGCGTCCGGGCACAGCAGCGGAGAAGAAGTTTAGTGATGATATTCCGGAAGAAGTGAAAGGAAGACGATTGCAGGAAATAGTAGATCTTCAACAAAAATTATCGGGAAAAAGATCTGATGCTGCACTTGGCAAAACCTATAAAGTTTTAGTGGAAGGATTTTCGAAAAAATCGAATGAAATGTATTCCGGAAGAAACACTGGGAATACCGTGGTTGTATTTCCTTGCGGAGATTTAAAACCGGGCGATTATGCGGATGTAAAAATCACGCGTTGCACCACGGCAACTCTGATTGGAGATGTAGTAAAGAGTTATCCAAAAACCCATTTTCAAATTAACGAATGAAACTCCAAGAATTAAAAAATAGATTTGGCATCATCGGAAATTCTCCCTTGCTGAATCACGCCATTGATATAGCGCGTCAGGTGGCACCAACGGATTTGTCGGTGCTTATCACAGGAGAAAGTGGAACAGGAAAAGAAATTTTTCATCAAATCATCCATTACCTCAGCAGTAGAAAACATGGTCCTAATATTTCGGTGAACTGTGGTGCAATTCCGGAAGGAACCATCGACTCAGAATTGTTCGGACATGAAAAAGGAAGTTTTACAGGTGCGCATGAAGCACGGAAAGGATATTTTGAAGTAGTGAATGGCGGAACTATTTTTTTAGATGAAGTAGCTGAATTGCCTTTGATGACGCAAGTACGTTTATTACGTGTTTTGGAAACCGGCGAATTCATTCGTGTTGGCTCCAGCAAAATGCAAAAGACCGACGTACGTGTTGTAGCAGCAACGAATGTGCAAATTACGGATGCCATTGAAAAAGGAAAATTCAGAGAAGATTTGTATTATCGCTTGAATACCGTTCCGATTCAAGTTCCACCTTTGCGTGATCGAAAGGATGATATCTTTTTATTATTCAGAAAATTTGCTGCCGATTTCGCCGATAAATACAAAATGCCGGTGATTCATTTGATGCCGGAAGCACAACAACTTTTGATTGAATACCGTTGGCCAGGCAATGTACGACAACTAAAGAATGTGACCGAGCAATTGTCTATTCTAGAGCAGGAAAAAGAAATTTCGGCAGATGTATTAATTAAATATCTTCCTGGAAATGAAAATAAATCCCTGATGAAAGTCTTCAAAGATGATTCAGGATCAGGTGGTGAATTCAACGAACGGGAATTACTCTACAAAGTACTTTTCGATATGAAGAAAGACCTTACCGATTTAAAAAAAGTAGTGGCGAGTATCATCAATGGAAATTCGGTGGGTATGAATGATCAAAAGCAATTTGAATCCAATCAATATGCTGAAGATAATGAGGAATACATCCAAACCGAACCGGGAGTACGATTGTCGACGAAAGCTATGAATATTGATGCGCATGATGAGTATGAAGATGAAACTTTATCCTTGTCCGACAAAGAAAAAGAAATGATCAACAAAGCCTTGGATAAGTACAAAGGCAAACGAAAAGATGCAGCAAAAGAATTAGGAATTTCCGAACGTACACTCTATCGTAAAATCAAAGAATACGATATCAAAGGATGAAAACATCACTGAAATATATAATTATTCTGTTGCTCGCATTTGTTTCCGGTTGTGGTGTGTATTCATTTTCCGGTGCATCCATCTCCCCGGAAGTAAAATCATTTTCAGTACAATATTTCAGCAATCGTGCATCATTGGTACAGCCCACCTTGAGTCAGGCTTTTACCGAGAGGATAAAAGATCGATTCATTGCTCAAACCAGCCTAAAGCAAGTTGACAAAGACGGCGATATACAATTTGAGGGTTACATCAGTGACTATAGAGCCACGCCCGTAGCGATTCAAGGTACTGAAACTGCGGCGCTCAATAGACTTAGCATTAGCGTAATAGTGAAATTTATCAATACAAAAGATGCTACTCAAAATTTTGAAACTACTTTTACACGTTACGCCGATTATGATAGTAAAAAAAGTTTGACCGAAGTAGAGCTAAGTTTAATTGATGATGTGAATAAACAATTAGTGGATGATGTATTTAATAAATCTGTGAGTAACTGGTAATGACAAAAGAAGAATTTTTATCCCTTGTTCGAAGTCCTAAAGATGTGATTCAACAGCGTCCGGAAGCCATTGCCTCCTTGCTGAAAGAATTCCCCTATTGTCAAACTTTACGTTCATTTTATTTATTACAACTGCACGGACAAAATCATGTTTCTTATGCGCAACAATTGAAATTGAGTTCGGCCTACGCTCCTGATAGAAAACGATTGTATCAGTTGATTCATCCGGAAATTTCTTCTGTAAATACTTTTACCGATCTCGAAACATCATTACCGATAAGAGTAGAATTAAAAGTACAAGAAGTAGAAATTGAAAGTGAGATTGGAACACCTGAAGTTTTTATCGAATCGCAGGTAGAAAGCGCATCGAATCATCTAGAAGAAAACAAAACGACAGAAAAATTTTCTGCTTCTATAAATAATGGAGAAAACATTATTTCAGAAAATATTCAGGAAGACGATGAACTCTCGGCCGAGGAAATTGTGAAACAACGTTTGAAAGAATTAAAATTATGGCACGAACCCGAATCGTCTGAAATTGAAATTCATCTTCCTGAAGAAGAAGAAGAAAGTGAGAATGAGATGGAGAGTGAGAGTGAGAGTGGGAGTGAGAATGGGAGTGAGAATGAGAATGAGAATGAGAATGAGAATGAGAATGTGAATGTGAGTGTGAGTGTGAGTGAGAGTGAGAGTGAGAGTGAGAGTGAGAGTGTGAGTGTGAGTGAGAGTGAGAGTGAGAGTGATAGTGAGAGTGTGAGTGTGAGTGTGAGTGAGAATGAGAATGAGAATGAGAATGAGAATGAGAATGAGAATGAGAATGAGAATGAGAATGAGAATGAGAATGAGAATGAGAATGAGAGGCAAAAGAATGTAAATGAAAAAGAAGAAATCGTTTCAGAAAACTTCGTTCATAATCCGGTTGATTTAATTTCTGAAGATGCATCGAATCCTTTAGATGAATTAATTTTAGAAAATATTGTTCATCATCAAGTGAACGAATTGGAGTATTTTTCTGAAGGAAATCTCGAAACCGTTCCTGATCCGAATGAGAAAGATTTGAAAGAAGAAGATTTTGATTTATCGGAGGGTAATCTGGAGTCCATTTCGGAAATTAATTCTCTGAAGAAACTTGAAATTCCTGCTTTAAAAACATCTGAAGAAAAAGAAATTGAAATTGAACCTATAGCACGTGCGTCGGGTGAAGTTCATTCTTTTTCCGAATGGCTGCATAAAAATTCACTCATTCCATCAGGAGAATCTCAGGTGAAAAAAGTTGTTTCTAGTGAATCATCTATAGAAAAAAAACCTGAGCGAATAATTATTGAAAATCCTGCTCCGCTTGAAACAATTCCGATTCAAAAAACTGTTTCGAGTGCTCCTGTAGTTGATCCTTTAGAAAAATCAATTACCTCGGTTATTGAAATTGCCAAACCTGTCGTGCTGTATGTGAAACCGGGTTCTCAAGATTCAGACACCCCTACTCCATCGGCAGACAAAGAAATTTTTAAGTTGAGTGATGAGCTGTTGCAATTAAAAACTGACTCGCACATTCATACTACAATCCCATCTGAAAAAGAAAAAAAGAAGGAACCTGAAACTCCGGCACCCTATCAATTAATTTCGATTGCTCCTTTACAGTCGGATGCGGATTTAATTCCACCAAAGAAACCCATTCCGGATCCTTCGCTTGTAAATACTGATCCGCCGAAAGCAAAAGTGCCAAACGATCAATTAATCGACAAGTTCATCAAGCAACAACCTCGCATTACTCCATCAAAATCGGCGTTTTATAGTCCGGTGAACATGGCGAAGCGCAGTATTCAAGAGTCTGATGATATCGTAAGTGAAACATTAGCAAACATTTACGCCCAACAAGGGAATTTTCAGAAAGCAATTTCATTCTATGAGAAATTAAGCTTGAGATTCCCCGAAAAAAGCCGTTACTTTGCAGCCCTTATAAAAGAACTAGAGAATAAATTAAATTCCCGAACTTAAGATATGTTCACATTCATCATCATCCTTCTTATTATCGCCAGCTTCATGTTGGGCGTTGTAGTACTTGTGCAAAATTCTAAAGGCGGCGGTTTATCTTCCGGCTTTTCTGCATCCAACCAAATTATGGGTGTTCGCAAGACGACCGATTTATTAGAAAAATTAACTTGGGGTTTTGCAATTTCCATGTTAGTACTTGCCATTTTTGCAAATATTATGATTCCTCAAAATACAAATACAGGCGGTAGCTCTGTGATCGAAGAGCAAATTCAAAATGCTCCGGCAGCACCTACGGCTCCAATGCCAACGGCACCTGCTCCGGGTCAAGCGGCTCCTGCTGGGCAAGCACAACCTGCTCCTGCTCCTGCTCAATAAAAAATTACTGACAGCTTGTCTACAAGTTTGTCAGCAAAATGCTGTCGATTGACCTTCTAAAGGAAAAATTGACAGCATTTTTCCTTTTATCTCCGGTGGCACAATTGCTGATAGTTCATTCTTAGGGATCAATTCCCTTTAAATATTCATTTCATAAACCTTAAATAAACTCAAGAAAAATGAGCAAAGTAAGTATCAAACCATTAGCAGATCGCGTGATCGTTGAAGTATCACCGGCTGAAGAGAAGACCGCAAGCGGACTTATCATTCCTGACACTGCGAAAGAGAAGCCTCAAAAAGGAACCGTCGTAGCAGTAGGCGAAGGAAAAAAAGATGAGCCTATCACTGTGAAAGTAGGCGACACTGTATTATACGGAAAGTATGCCGGCACCGAGATTAGCGTAGACGGAAAAGAATTTTTAATCATGCGCGAATCAGACATTTTCGCAATCATTTAATCAAACCCCAAATTAAAAAACTAAAAACCAAAAAATAATTATGGCAAAAGAAATTTCTTTTAACCTAGAAGCGCGCGATGCTTTAAAGCGCGGTGTAGATGCTTTAGCAAATGCAGTAAAGGTGACCTTAGGTCCAAAAGGACGTAACGTTATTATCGATAAAAAATACGGAGCTCCAATCATCACCAAAGACGGTGTTACTGTTGCGAAGGAAATTGAATTAAAACATCCTGTAGAAAACATGGGTGCGCAAATGTTGAAAGAAGTAGCTTCTAAAACTGCAGATGTTGCAGGAGATGGAACCACGACTGCAACAGTGTTGGCACAAGCTATTGTTACTGCAGGATTGAAAAACGTTGCTGCAGGTGCGAATCCAATGGATTTGAAACGTGGTATCGACAAAGCGGTGATTGCCGTTGTAGAAAACTTGAAGAAATTGAGTAAGAGTGTTGGCGACGACAATCAGAAAATTGAGCAAGTAGCTACCATCTCTGCAAACAACGACAGCGAAATCGGTAAGTTGATTGCTGAAGCAATGGAGAAAGTAAAGAAAGAAGGTGTGATCACTGTTGAAGAAGCAAAAGGTACTGAGACCACTGTTAAAGTTGTTGAAGGAATGCAATTCGATCGCGGATACATCAGTCCTTACTTCGTAACCAATGCAGACAAAATGGAAGCGGTATTAGATACGCCTTACATTCTTCTTTACGATAAAAAAATTAGCAACATGAAAGAATTGTTGCCGGTATTAGAGAAAGTAGTTCAATCAGGACGTCCATTATTAATCATCTCTGAAGATGTAGACGGAGAAGCATTGGCTACTTTAGTTGTAAACAAATTACGTGGTTCATTGAAAATTGCTGCTGTAAAAGCTCCGGGCTTCGGCGATCGTCGTAAAGCGATGATGGAAGATATTGCGATCCTTACAGGTGGAACAGTGATTAGCGAAGAGCGTGGATTCAAATTAGACGCTGCTGATTTAACCATGTTAGGTTCTGCAGAGAAAATTAGTATCGACAAAGACAACACGACCATCGTAAATGGTTCTGGTGAGAAAAAAGATATTACTGCTCGCGTCAATCAAATCAAAGCACAAATTGAAACAACAACTAGCGATTACGATAAAGAAAAACTACAAGAGCGTTTGGCGAAATTAGCCGGCGGTGTTGCGGTACTTTATGTGGGTGCTGCTACTGAAGTGGAGATGAAAGAAAAGAAAGATCGTGTGGACGATGCATTGCATGCTACACGTGCTGCAGTAGAAGAAGGAATTGTACCGGGAGGTGGCGTTGCTTACATCCGTGCGATTTCTGCTCTTGATAAAATGAAAGGAAGCAATGATGATGAGACTACAGGAATAAGCATCGTGAAGCGCGCCCTTGAAGAGCCACTTCGTCAAATTGTTGCCAATGCAGGAATGGAAGGATCCATCGTGGTTCAAAAAGTTCGCGAAGGAAAAGATGATTACGGTTACAACGCAAGAACAGATGTGTATGAGAACTTAATTAAAGCAGGTGTTATCGATCCTACTAAAGTAACTCGTGTTGCCTTAGAGAACGCTGCATCAATTGCTGCCATGTTATTAACTACCGAGTGCGTATTGAGCGACATCAAGGAAGACAAGCCGATGATGCCTCAGATGCCGGGTGGTGGCATGGATGGAATGTATTAATCCAGAAAAATAAATTATAAATAATCCCCTTGTAGGAACAAGTCGCGACTTGTCCCTACAGGGGGATTTAATTTTTGTTATTTTCGCATCATGCTTAACACCGAAGAACTCTACAAATATTTTCTTGAACAACAATTGGTTTCTACCGATACACGAAACCTGCCGAAAAACTGCATTTTTTTTGCGTTGAAGGGACCCAGCTTTAATGGGAATACATTTGCGATGCAGGCATTGGAGAAAGGTGCTGCCTATGCGGTGGTAGACGAAAACGCAGGTAATGATCCGCGTTTGTTGCTGGTGAAAGATGTATTGAAGAGCTTGCAGGATTTAGCGACACATCATCGTCGTGTTTTAGATATTCACGTGTTGGCGATTACCGGAAGCAATGGAAAAACGACCACCAAAGAATTATGTCATGCCATCCTTCACAGAGATTTTGAAACCGTTGCCACAAAAGGAAATTTGAACAATCATATTGGTGTTCCATTGACATTATTGAAATTAAGTGACGAGCACGATATGGCCATTGTGGAGATGGGCGCCAATCACCAACAAGAAATTGCGGAGCTCTGCAAAATCGCCATGCCCGATTACGGCATGATTAGCAATATTGGCAAAGCACATCTCGAAGGATTTGGAGGCATTGAAGGCGTGATAAAAGGCAAGGGTGAGATGTATGATTATTTAAGAGGTCATGGCGGTCTTATTTTCGTGCATCTTGACAATACAATTTTGCGCGAACAGTTGAAAGGCTACGACAGCATCATCACCTACGGCGAAAGTGAAAAAGTACAGTACCGAGGGAAAATCATTCCTAACCTTTCCGGTTTTTTAGATGTGGAAGTTACACATCCTTTTCCTCTCCACATCAAAACAAAACTAACAGGCGATTATAATTTCACCAATGTGATGAGCGCCGTAGCAGTGGGCTCGCATTTCGGCGTGGATCCTTACGACATCAAAGAAGCCATTGAAAATTATACTCCCGACAACCAACGTTCGCAAGTAGTAAAGATGGATGGACTCACCATCATTCAGGATTTTTACAATGCCAATCCAACCAGTATGCAAGCAGCATTGGAAAACTTCGACAAACATTTTTTCGGACAGAAAAAAATAATTGCATTGGGAGAAATGCTTGAACTTGGTGCTGATGCCGACGGAGAACATGCGCGCATCGCCGAATTTGCAGCCAAAACAAAAGATGCACAAATACTTTTCGTTGGAAAATATTTCGAAGCTCCTGCAAAAAATGTAAATGCTCTTCACTTTAATACTTCCGTTGAATGCAAAGAATGGCTGCAAAAAAACAAACCTGCTTCCGCACAAATTTTAATTAAAGGTTCGAGGGGATCGAAGATGGAAGTTTTGATGGAAGCTTTTTGAGCTAGTTGTTGGTTGTTGGTTGTTGGTTGTTGGTCGTTAGTTGTTGGTCGTTAGTTGTTGGTCGTTGGTCGTTGGGTTTTGGATGAGCAGAACAGTACGTAGCAAAGAATAGAAAGCAGAAGAATTTTGATCGCTCAAATGCCCTTAGACAAGCTCCGCGCATATTAGTCAATACTGACCCCAAGAAATCTTTAACGGATGCACAAACTAATTTCGAATTATTAATCGACAAGCAATCTACCAATTTTTAATTCGCCAATTCCAAAATTCTTAAAGAAGGAAATTACTTCAATGTGTAATAGCAAGAAAAGTTCAGTCCACTACTCCACAAATAAGTAGTAAGCGGCGCATCAATAATTTTAAGTATTCCGTATCTGATGGTTGGTTCAACGCGCAAATTTATTCTGTGGTTAATTCTGTAATCAATACCGGCACTTAGTATAGGTGAAATATTAATCGATCTGAAATTATATTGTTGATCATTTGTCTCACGTTTCGTGTCACCGTTTTCGTATTCAAAAATACTTGTCTGTGTTGCTTTGAGAAAAATATTTGTTGTTAGGCCAACACTAGTTACAAATTGAATTCGCTTTTCACCAAAACTAAAAATTACTCTAACAGGTACATCCAGATAAATGTGATTGTAAATAAACTTCACTTTCTTTGGTCCAACTCCTCCGTTGCCTGGATATATAAATCCATATCTGGGGTCAATCATGTCAGCAAATGTCAGCTCCGAATTTTTAAATGCATAACCTTTATTGGAATATTGCAATCCGGCTTCAATTCCTAAGTGTTTTGAAAAATTATAGCAAATATTTAGTCCAGCTGTGTAGCCTAACTTCGGCTCTTCGCTTTTGTCTCGCAAATCAATAATCGATGAAGTTGTAGAATTGCCGTTATTGTTCTTTAATGTCCGATAACAATAATCAGCAGATATATTCACACCAAATAAAAGTCTTTTGAACTCTGTTGTTGTTGCCTTTTGCAGCGTGTCTTGTCCCAACGTTGCCATTGAAATTATCATTGCAGTAATAAAAGTTAGTAACCTCATTTTATTTCAGTTATTTTCTTGCAATAATTTTGGATTGTTGTTATTCGCAAATAATATATTTTACTTGTGCATAAGGACTTTTTGAACACTGATTTTACGGATTTAACAGATCAGTGCGGATTATAATAAAACAAAGTCTTCGCTTTATCATGTGACCAGAAGAGCATGCTAATTTACGGAACATACGAGAATTGTGTACTTTTAAATTGAATTAATATCAACGCATCTATCGAGAATATTTTTTTTACCATGGAGGCACAGAGTCATGGAGGAACACAGAGGCTATTGCTACGCTTAAAACTCTTTGAGGAAAAGCGACGAGTTCATCCGTAAGACTCAAAACCTAAAACTCAAAACCCAAAACTCAGAACCTAAAACTCAAAACCCAAAACTCAAAACCTAAAACTCCCATCTCCGATCTCCTAACTCACATCTCCAAACTCCGATCTCCCATCTCCGATCTCCAAAATCCCATCTCCTAACTCCGATTTCCAAACTCCAAACTCCCATCTCCAAACTCCAAACTCCCATCTCCAAACTCCTAACTCCCATCTCCAAACTCCCATCTCCAAACTCCCATCTCCAAACTCCCATCTCCGATCTCCAAAATCCCATCTCCTAACTCCCATCTCCAAACTCCCATCTCCAAACTCCTAACTCCGATCTCCAAACTCCTAACTCCCATCTCCAAACTCCGATCTCCCATCTCCTAACTCCCATCTCCCATCTCCTAACTCCTAACTCCAAACTCCCATCTCCTAACTCCCATCTCCCATCTCCTAACTCCAAACTCCGATCTCCAAAATCCCATCTCCAAACTCTCATCTCCAAACTCCTAACTCCGATCTCCAAACTCCAAACTCCCATCTCCTAACTCCAAACTCCGATCTCCAAAATCCCATCTCCAAACTCTCATCTCCAAACTCCTAACTCCGATCTCCAATCTCCTAACTTTTAAAAGGTATCCACTTCCTCCACCCTGCTCTTTTGCGAGCTGCTGTTTCCTCTATTTCGTCGTAGTATCCAGCGTTTCCATCAAGGTAACCATAATGATGTCCGTAGCCGTAGGAATGTGAGAAATCAGCATCATTTAGAACGATGCTTGCATTTGGAATTTTTCCTTCAGCGTATAATTCTTCGAGTGTCTTTAAAAATTCTAAACGTGAATATCCGCGTCGTACTAAATATAAATTGACATCCGTTTGTGGAATCAGGATGAATGCATCTGCAACAACTCCAATAGGCGGAGTGTCGATGATGATAAAATCGTATCTCGTTTTTAACTCCGCAAGCATATCGGTCATTAATGGTTTTGATAATAGCTCGGCAGGATTGGGTGGCGTAGGACCGGAAATAATAATATCTAAAAATGGATTATCAGTTTTGCGAATGACTTCCTCGAGTGATTTTGTTCCTGCCAAATAATTGGAAGCTCCTACATCATTCTTCCATCCGAAGTCCTGATATAATTTTGGTTTGCGTAAATCCAATCCTATAATAACCACCTTTTGCTGTTGCATTGCAATGATGCCTGCAAGATTTAATGTGGCAAAAGATTTTCCTTCACCACCTACAGATGAGGTAATCAAAATTGTTTTGCAAGATTCCTTCTGTCCGTAGTATTGTAAATTGGTTCGAATTGTACGGAAGGCTTCTGCGATGGCTGACTTAGGACGTTTATTGACTACGAGGTTCAACGTTTCATCCGAATGTCCTACGACTCCAATAACAGGAACATCGGTGTACATTGCAATATCATCTTTACTTGAAACTGTATTTCTAAATAAATTTTTTGCGCTGATGTAAGCAGTAGGAATGATTAAAGTAAGTAACAATATAATTCCTGCAATAATTTTTTTACTCGGCTCTACCGGCTCATCAGCCAATGCGGATGAATCCAAAATTTTATTGTCGGAAACAGCAGTTGCCTTTGCAATACTGGTTTCTGCTTTCTTTTGAAGTAGATACGTATAGATGTTTTGATTGACTTCAAAATTTCTTTTGATGCCTAACAATTGTCTTTCCATTTCAGGCACTTGTTTGATGCTTCCTTCGTACTCTGCCAATTGAACATTTAAAGCATCGCGGGTTACAGTCAATCGTTTTTGAATGGAGCGCACATTTTCTAAAAGTGAAGCGCGATTCTCTTGAATTTGCTGATCTAAAACCTTCACAGCAGGAGCATCACTCTTTACACCGAAAGAAACACTTTTACGCTTAGATTGTAACATCTGGAAATTAGTAATCAACTCCACCAACAAAGGATCAGGAATTCCCAAACTTGAAGGTGCAAGGTTGGTTAAATCTTCGTTTTTGGAGATGTAATTGTATAAATTTTGAAGGGATGTAATTTCAATATTGTTTTTTACCCGGTCAATATCCAATATGTTTAATTTTTGTAGTACAGCCTTTGACTCTTCACTTAAATCAACCGTTTTGTGTTTCTCTTTGAATGCCTGCATCTCTTGTTCGTTGTTGCTTAACATCGAACCTGTACTAGTCAATTGCTCTTCCACAAACTTCAAAGTTAGAGAAGCAACTTCTGCTTTATCCTGAATATCTAAATCGATATATACTTTTCCAATTTCATTTAGGATGTCCAATGCACGCACAGGAATTACATCCAAATACGTCATGCGAACAATATTCGCTTCTTTATCCAAAGGCTCCGCAGTTAGATTCTCTAGTATTTCCGCAATGAGTTTATTGGCTGACCGTACTTTGAATTCATAAGTACCTCCAATAACCGGCTGTATCAATTCACCTTTTTTCAAATTAAAACTGAAGTAATCAGTTTTGATTTGTTGTCCGAAAGAAAATTTCTGATGCAATGTATATGCTGGCAATTTATCACCGTCGTATTCTACTTCCAAATCGAAATTATTGGAATCAAGAATGGTAACACTATATGCAAGATCTTTATATTCTCTAATGAACGTATCTATTTCAACTTTAATCGGTGAACGGGGATACAAAGGTTGTGCAGGGTAACTGCTCGTTGACCAATATTGCACTTCTAAATTCAATCGTTTTATCGTTTCCTGAATAACAGTGCGCGAGCGCAGAATTCCAATCTCTGTTGGCAAATTCAAATTCGTCCCAAACAAATCACTCGATAAAATATCGGTAAGGTTGGCGGTAGATGAACCTTCATCATCAATTAATATACTCGAAGATGCCTGATAAACGGGCAAGGTAAACTTAATATACAGGATAGCAATACCGGCAAATAAAACTCCTGCAATAAAATAATAATGCCATTTCTGAAGAATTTCACGAAATAAATTTTGAATTTGAAATTCGTCTTCCTGCTGATATCGTTTTTTCAGACTGTTCATTTTGCACGAAAATAAGCTGTAACAATTAATGCCATGGATGCCAACAAAGAGGTGAAAATCGCAGCAGCCGGCGAGACAGCTGTAAATGCCTTTTTGCGAGTGGGCGAAATATAAATGACATCATCAGGATGAATGTATTTAGCTTGCTTGGTGAATGATTCTTTTTGCGTTAGATCCACGTTGATTTCGATTGTTCCGGTTGTGGTTTTACGCAAAATTTTCAGATTGGTTCTATCTCCAAAATTATTTAAATCACCGGCCATTGCTAAGGCTTCCAATAAAGTCAGCTGCTCATTGGGAACATAATACAATCCCGGTTTGTTGACCTCACCGATGATGGAGACTTTAAAGCTTATTTTCTTGACAATAACTACCGGATCGTCAATGTATTTTTTGAATCGATTTAGAATGGTATCCCGAGCCTCATCGATAGATAGCGCTGCAATATGCATGGTGCCTACATAGGGCAATGTCAGATTCCCATCGTGGTCTATAACGAAACCCTTTTCATAAGCATTTCTTGTATCACTTCCTTCAGCAGCTACCGATGAGTTGGCAATACCGGGAAATGCTTCCTGATTTACTGTAAAAAGTTGCACCATCAAAATGTCTCCCGGAAACAGCATCATGGTAAATGAAGTGGTATCATTCCATATTGCCGAATCGCCCTGCATGTATATTAACTTGCGTTGAGGAGTACATCCTTGCACAAGTACAAAGAGAAGATGAACAAGAATTAATCTTTTCAGGAAGGTCATAAATTAATTTTATTGGAGAATACTGCGGGCAATCACGATACGCTGGATCTCAGAAGTACCTTCATAAATTTGCGTGATTTTAGCGTCACGCATCAATCGTTCAACGTGGAATTCTTTTACGAATCCGTAACCACCGTGAACTTGCACGGCCTCCACAGCAGTTTTCATTGCTACTTCAGAAGAAAATAATTTAGCCATGGAACTCGCCTGATTGTAATCTTGTCCTGTATCTTTTAACCAAGCAGCTTTTAAGCATAACAATCGAGCAGCCTCAATTTCCGTGGCCATATCGGCTAACTTAAATTGTATCGCCTGATGATTGCAAATTTCTTTACCAAATGCTTTGCGCTCTTTCGAATATTTCAATGCCAACTCATAAGCACCACTGGCAATACCTAAAGCTTGCGCAGCAATACCGATACGTCCACCGGTTAAAGTTTTCATGGCGAATTTAAATCCGAATCCGTCTTCTCCAACCCTGTTTTCCTTCGGTACTTTCACATCTTGAAACATCAAAGAATGAGTATCAGAACCACGAATTCCTAATTTATTTTCTTTTAATCCGATAGTAAATCCTGCTGCACCTTTCTCAACGATTAAACAGTTGATTCCTTTATGACCCTTCGCAACATCCGTTTGGGCCATCACTAAATACACTGACGCTGTACTGCCATTGGTGATCCAGTTTTTTGTTCCGTTCAGCAAATAATGATCGCCCATATCCTCAGCAGTTGTACGCTGTGATGTAGCATCGGATCCTGCCTCGGGTTCTGATAAACAAAAAGCACCGATGATTTCACCTTTTGCAAGCGGCACTAAATATTTTTGTTTTTGTGCTTCGGAACCGAAAGTTTCAAGTCCCCAACAAACCAATGAATTATTTACCGACATCACTACAGACACAGAAGCGTCAATTTTCGAAATTTCTTCCATTGCCAAAACATAGGAAATTGCATCTAAGCCTCCACCGCCATATTTCGGATCTACCATCATTCCCAAAAAGCCTAATTCGCCTAAACGTTTCACTTGTTCGGTCGGGAACTTCTGATGTTCATCACGTTCGATAACTCCAGGTAATAATTCTTGTTGCGCGAAATCTCTTGCCGCCTGTTGAATCATTAAATGCTCTTCACTCAATTGAAATATCATAATGTCTAATATTGGAATTGCCAAAAATAAACCTTTCAAAGGCTATATCCATTGTCTTATAGAATATTTTCCTTTGCAGTATGTTAATAAGCGAAAACCCAAGAATTATCAGTGCCATCGGTCTCATGTCGGGCACTTCTCTAGATGGAGTAGATCTGGCTTCATGCACCTTTAAACTAGATGGAGAAAAATGGTCTTATCAACTAGACGCAGCCGAAACCTTTTCTTATTCAAAGGATTGGGAGATGGTACTCAACAATTTACATACCCACTCGGCAGTAACTATTTTTGAGGCAGATGCAAATTTAGGGAAGTACTACGGGGAGATGGTATTGGAATTCATCAAAAAATATTCGCTACAACCTGAGCTCATTGCTTCGCACGGGCATACTCTTTTCCATCAACCGGCTAAAAATTTCACAACTCAAATTGGTTCCGGAGCGCATATTTCCGCTATTACGGGAAAAAATACCATCTGCGATTTTCGGAGTAAAGATGTTGCATTGGGCGGTCAAGGAGCTCCGCTAGTGCCGGTAGGTGATCATTATTTGTTTTCTGATTATGATGCTTGTTTAAACTTAGGCGGAATTGCAAATATTTCGATGATATCACCAGAAGGAAAAAGAATCGCTTTTGATATTTGTCCGGTCAACATGGCTTTGAATGAACTCGCGCAACGAAACGGTCAATCTTTCGATAAAAACGGCGATATGGCACGCACAGGAAAAATAATTCCCGAATTACTCGATCAATTAAACGGTCTCGATTTTTACAAACATGAAGGTGCGAAATCACTCGGTAGAGAATGGTATGAAAATCAATTCAAGTCACTGCTTCACGGTGAAAACACAGCAGATTTAAGTAGAACAGTTGTTGAACATATCGCTTTACAGCATTTAAATATACTTCAACCTCTTTCTTCAGATGCATCCATCCTTGTGACCGGTGGCGGTGCAAATCATCAATTTCTTATGGAGAGAATGGCCATATTAAGCAATAAAAATCTACAAGTACCCGAAAAGGAACTTGTAGATTTTAAGGAAGCGATAGTCTTCGCTTTCCTAGGTGTATTAAATTACTTGGGGAGAATAAATGTTTTCGATAGTGCTACCGGTTCAGTGAAACAACATGTTGGAGGAGCGATGTACCATGGAGATGGACTATAAATCGTCATCATCATCATCATCGAAATCATCATTGAAGCCCTTAAAATTTTCATCGATCATTTCGGGATCCATTTGATCGTTTTCGTTATCATCGTCATCATCAAAATCATCAAATTTTTGATTCTTGAGTTCTTTCGATTTTAAAGGCTCCATTTTTCGCGTCTTGCCGCTATTAGTCGCCTTCTTTGCTTTTTCGGCACCAGGCTTTGCCGTCTTTTTAGGGATTTTCATTTTTTAATTTGCAAGAATTGTGGTCAGGTTTTTTATGTGGATATTATTTATTTAATTAGCTGAACTACGCACCATTCAAGGTGATAGGACAAATGTAAAAAAGAATTAATCGAAATTCATCATTCCAAAAATATAATATGAAATTAAATTAAATGACTAATTAACAAGTACTTATATTTGCAAAAAAATATAAAATCTAACAATGCTCCAAAAACACACCATAAAATTCCTGAAAGATCTTAAAAACAACAACGACAGATTGTGGTTTGAGGCACATCGTGATGAATTCGAAAAAGCTAAAATCGATTTCGAATTATTTGTAGAGAAAACAATTTCTGTTTTGGGCAAAACAAATCCGGCATTGGCAAACTTAGTTGCGAAAGAATGCATTTTTAGGATATACAGAGACGTTAGATTCAGCAAAAACAAGGATCCTTATAAAGCACATTTTTCTGCTTCGCTGAAAGAAGGCGGAAAAAAATCAACGTTGTGTGGAGTGTACATTCACATTGAACCGGGCGGTGAATGGGGCAGTTTTATAGGAGGTGGATTTTGGCATCCGGAAGCTGCGCATCTAAAAAAAATAAGACAAGAAATAGAATACAATCACTTAGAATTTTTCAAAATCATCGAAAACAAAAAGTTTAAAACCATGTTTGGCGAATTGGTGCAAGAACACAAACTTAAACGGTTGCCTAAAGGTTTAGAGCCAGGACATCCTGCCGAAGAATTTTTGAAATTAAATAGTTTTTTAGTGACGCATCCCATCGAAACAAAAGATATTACAAGTGCTCAACTTTTGAAATCGATTAGTGAGTCTTATAAAACGATGATGCCGCTACTAAATTTTTTAAATAGAGCTTTAGATTAATCGAAATGAAATTACATTTTAATAAAAGACAAAGCGATAGGCGTCTTATTTTTAGCAATCAACTTCAAGAAATAATTACCCGGCTGCAAATTATCCATTCTCTCCCATCGAAAGACATTGTTTCCTTCTACAAAAGTTATGTTACTTCGAGCAATTAACTTTCCGTGTATATCATACATTTCTAATTCAGTTGAACCACTTTCTTCTGCAAAAAAAGAGATTTTTGTTTGATCCATTATTGGATTGGGGGAAATCATTAAACCTGAAATCAGTTTTCTATGAATGACTGAAACCGGCTCAAAAAATTTCGTGGTGCCATCGTAATCTGTTTGCGCAATACGATACAGCAATTCTCCTAATGGCGCTGCTTTATCATGAAAAGAATAACTTTTTTGACTTGTACTACTTCCTGCACCTTTCACTTCTGCAATCCGCATAAATTCTTCATTTCCCAAAGAGCGATACACAGTAAAATAATCATTATTTTTTTCGTTAGCAGTAGCCCATGAAACCATAACTCCCGGCTCATAGGGTATTGCCTTTGTCCAAAGAAAAGAAACCGGAAGTGAACTACCACTACTTCTAATTGAAATTTTTTGTATAGTGGTTCGATTGCATGCATCAGTAATCACAACCGTAATGGTGCCATTTTGATTTTGAGATTGTAAAGCAGGAGTAAATGTACTGGAAGCACTAGTAGGACTCCCGAACGTTCCATTGATGCTGCTCGTCCATTGATAAGAATATGGAGCAGTTCCTCCACTTACATTTACAGAAACATTTCCTTGCATCCCGGCAACAAAAGAACTTTGGATACTTGAAGCACTTATTTGTGGTGTTCTTGCTCGTCCTGCCAACAAACAAAAATTAAAGAATGCTCTTTGGGCAGCAACTTTTTCTGCAGTAGTTCCGGAAGCATCTAAATCATGTCCTCCCTCATACATGACCCAACCATTGGTGCTCACACCGAAAGCAGGTCCATAAACCATCACTACACCTTCCTTCGGACTTACCCCAGTAGAAGTAGTAACCAATCTCATTGTTGTAGATCTCCAAGCCCCTGCACTCAAGGGAACATACCATTGTTCTGAACCTCCGGTGCAAGCTCCGGACATTGAGCCCATAAATTGCATTATCGGATCTCCGGGTAATTTATGTGTGATGGGATTTACTGCAGGCTTTGCATGTGTTTCAGTAACACCAACACATTTACTCGCTCCATAACATTGTAGTCCGGTTGTAGATAAAAAATTCAATTTTTGTGAGGTGTTTAATGGATTTACAACGTTCTCCAACATCGAAACAGAATGGCATTGCGACCAAATATACCCTTTCATCGTTGCAGCGAAATTGAATAAGTTCCCATGCGATGACCAAGTAGGATCGCCATGTGGATTGACCCATAAATCATCGCAACTAGTCACTGAAGTAGGGGTACCTGTTGAATACGCCGACGAAGGTATGGATGCATTATTAAAATAATTTTGAATGATAATTTGATTGCCACTAAGCGTATCAATTACAATTCTCGGGAAACTATTTATCGTCATTGATACAGGCACAGAAAGAGCTGCATTCGTATAAATACCGACCACTCCTTGAGACATCCAATAACTCAATCTAGATTGAACAGTAGTATCAATTAAATCACCGGGCACAATAAAAGTTCCTCCGCAATAATTGACTCCGCCAAAAGTAAAGTCGGCAGCATCTTTCGCCTTCGCTGTATTAATGCTCCACTTCACCGGAATTTTAAAAGTATTGACTAGCTCATAAATTAATCCATATGGCTTCAATCCATTTGAAACCGTTTGAGGCGACACACCCATATTGATGATGAATGTTCCTGTTGGCAGAGTTTCAACCGCGCCTTTAGCTTGTTTAGGATTTGCAAATTGCATGTACAAAAAAGTACTCAATCCTACTATGAAAGTAGAAATGATGAGTGCAGGGATCAATAAACGTAGGGTTTGCTTTAACCTGGGTTCTTGACGAATAAATAGCTTTTTCATCTTATTAAAATATGAAGCTTTATACGCCATGATCGTTCAAAAAGTTGCTCATAAATCACAAGAAAGAACAAAATTAGCTGTGCTATGCATAAAAAAAGGGCTACTTAATGATAAGCAGCCCTTTTTAAAATCTATAATTGATTATGCTAAAAGCGTCAATTGCTTATTCTTCTTCGCATCGCCTTTTGAATTCGTAGAAGGTTTTGCTTTCGATTTAAGTTTTGTTCCTGCTTTTGCAGTACTTTTCACTGCAGAACCATTCAGTTTAAACGCTTTTTTCATCTCGTCAATAGCATTTAATTTTTCCCAAGGAAACAACACTACTTTTACTTTCTTCTCGTTCTTTCGTCCTTTGTTAAACACCTTCACCACTTCTTTCGACTCACGCCCCATGTGTCCGTAAGCAGCAGTTTCGCGATAAATTGGAGTGCGCAATGCAAAACGCTTTTCAATGAAGTAAGGACGCATATCAAATGCAGGAAGTTTTTCAATGATGCGAGCAATCTCACCATCGGTCATCGCCACTTGCGCAGTACCGTAAGTGTTGATGTATAAACCAACAGGCTTTGCAACACCAATTGCATAGGCAACTTGTACAAGCGCCTCATTGCAAATACCTGCTGCTACCATGTGCTTCGCCATATGACGAGCCGCATAAGCAGCAGAACGATCTACTTTGGAAGGATCCTTCCCGGAGAAAGCACCACCACCGTGAGCACCTTTTCCACCGTAAGTATCCACGATGATTTTACGTCCTGTCAATCCGGTATCACCATGTGGTCCACCAATAACAAATTTACCTGTTGGATTCACATGATAATTAATTTTATTGTTGAACAAAGCCTGCACACGTTTCGGCAATTTTTTCATGATGCGAGGAATCAAAATAGTCTTTACATCCTTCGTAATTTGATCCAACATTTTGCGCTCTGCAGCAAAATCATCATGTTGTGTAGAAATTACAATTGAATCAACACGGATGGGAGTATGATCATCGCTG
>Ga0209702_10001113_pt1 | contig 53656 bp, 36 predicted proteins | sample FRY01_FD_187210 | JGI IMG/M metagenome (GOLD analysis project Ga0209702, IMG submission 187210) | Freshwater microbial communities from Lake Fryxell liftoff mats and glacier meltwater in Antarctica - FRY-01 (SPAdes) (version 2) | ecosystem: Environmental > Aquatic > Freshwater > Ice > Glacier...
GAGAGCCACTGCACTTCTTCCTCATCCACTTCACGTCCCTGAATCACGATTGGCCATTGCATGCTCCCTCTTTGCCATCAAGAAAAGTTGTAGTCCAGCCCTTTTTGCAACTTTCGGAGATGCGCCCTTGAAACGGGCCCCGCGGAAGTTCAGAGGGTGTTTCCGGCAAAACCCCCACCCCCATGAAATCCCAGCACTCTGCGCCTCAGGGTGCCTTCCTGGCCGTTGGCCTGTTAATGATGACGGCCGGACCGGCCTGGTCCCAGTTCACCACCCTGGACGAATACGGCAATGCCGCCGGCACCGGCAGCTTCACCCAGAATGCCGGCACTATCACCATTACCGGCGGCGGCGCCGATTTTTGGGGAGGTTCGGACCAGGGTGTCTTCCTCTGGAACGACACCGGCAGCCAGACCACGACGGGCGACTTCACTGCCACCGTGCGCCACGTCAACACCACCACGCCGGCCCCGGAGTGGGGGCGCGATGGCATCATTGTCCGGGCGACCCAGTCGCCCGGCACCCCGTCCGACAACGATGCCCACTGGCTGGTGCACCGGAAGTCCAACGGCCAGTACCTCACCGGCCGCCGGCCGACTTCCGGGGCCGGCACCTATCGAGCCACCGACATCGGCAATCCCGGCGTCAATTTTAACAGCGACGCCAACGAGCAGTCGTTCCAGACCGGCAGCGTGACGACCGTGCCGTTTTTCCTTTCCGCCGGCCGTGAGGGCGACCGTCTTTATTCAGGCTACGCACTGGACCTCGGCGGCGGAGTGGCCGGCCGCTGGATCCAGCACTGGTCAACGGACAATCCCGATGCCATCAGCGGCCTGCAAGGTGGTGCTGAAGTCGTGGTGGGCTTGGCGCACCAGTCCCACCCCCAGACCATTTCTCCCGACACCAACGACATCAACGTCGCCACCTTCGACAACTGGTCGTACGCCGGCAGCTACGTGGCCGGCAAATTTGGTGCGCCTTCCGGGCCCACCACCTGGCAACTGGCCGGCAATGTGTCGATCGCTCCGGTGGGCGGGGCCATCACCGGCGCGGCCTTCGTCCAGGAGGGCGGGGTGGCCACTGGGGAGACCATCAAGTGGACGGTGAGTGTGTTTAGCGCCGATTCCTTCGTGCCCCTCTATGGCCTGCCCGGAAGCCGGAAGAACACCACCCAGATGGAGACCGCGGATCTGGTTCCCGCCGCCAACTTCCGGCAGGCTGATGGCGTGACTCCGGGGCTGACGGCTGACATCTATCTGAATGGCAACGGGGGTAACAGTGGAGCCAATCTTGGCTTCATCGACGCCAATGAGCCGGCCGGCACGGCGGTCGTTCCTTATATTTTTTGGTCGACCGCCAATTATGAATTTGGCACTCCGGGGGCGAACCTCTTTGAAGCCGCGGTGCCGGGTTCGTTCCCGACGGCCGGCGATGGCCAAGACAACTACGGGGTGGACCTGCATGGCAAGATCTTCATCCCGGCTGACGCGGATCGTTCGTCCCTCGGCCTGCCGGGTGAGCAGGTCATTTTCAAGGACGGGGTGGACGACTTCTGCTATCTGGAAGTGGACGGCACCATCCTGATCAACGACAACGACTGGAGCGGGACTGCGGCCATTGAAAATGGCGGCGGGAACGTCTCCATGCTGGACGTCAGCGACCCCAAATTCAATGACGGGGAATGGGTTGACTTCCGCATGGTGACATGGGAGGGCGGGGGTGGCGACACCGGCGCGCTGTACTGGAGTGCGCTGGACGCCAACGGCTCGTTTGGCATCGATGAAGTGCCGGGTTCGATCGGCAACTTTAGCGCAATCCCGGGTCTCGCCGGAGCGAAAAAGGATCCGGTGGCCATGGAGGAGGCCGACCTCGTCCCCGAGACTCATTTCCGCCATCAGCCGGCGGCCGGAGTGGCGGCCCCGGAAATCAAGACGTACAGCTACAACTCGGCCACGACCACGCTGAATCTTTCCTTCACTTCGGAGGCGGGGGCCGACTACGCGCTCGAATACACCACCGGATTCCAGCCGGCGAGCGCCCCGGCGGCGACGGCCAAGTGGAGCGTCGTGACCGGCTATGGAGCCATCGCCGGCGTCGCCGGCACCACCTCCATCGCTCCGCTCAATACGTCCACCTTGGTCACCCCCGCGGGCCTGCTGCCGGACAATGCGGCCAGTTATTTCCGGGTGCGCCGACTGGGCGTGGCGGGTGCTGAGCCGGGGCTCGTCGCGGACATCTACATGGTCGCCAATGGGGGAACTTTGGGTGCCTGGGAGAGCACCCTGCTCAATCCCCCTGACGGCACCGCCATCCTTCCGCTGATTCACTGGTCCAACAATGCTGCCCCCCCTTACCCCGGCGATGATGGCCAGGGCGAAAACCTGTTTTCGATGGCAGTTCCGGGGTCATTCGCCTCGGGCAGCAATCAGGAAGGATACGGGGTGAACCTGAGCGGGGAAATCCTCATCCCCGCCAAAGCCGCCCGCACCGCGCTCGATGTTGCCAGTGGCATCAACTATATCGCCTTCGAGGACGGAGTGGATGATTTCTGCTACCTGGAAATCGACGGACAACCGCTGATCAACGATAACGACTGGACCGGCAACACGGCCGTGGACAACGGCGGCGGGGCCATCTCCATCCTCGACGTCAGCAATCCAAAGTTCGACGACGGCGAGTGGGTGCCGTTCCGCATGGTGATGTGGGAAGGGGGCGGGGGTGACACCGCCTCGCTCTATTGGAGCGCCCTCGACACCAACAGCTCGTTCCAGCGCTCACGGCTCCCAGGGACGTCGAACCCCAACCTCACCTTCACCGGGACGAGCCAGGTGGGAAGCCACAACAGCTCCGGCCCCTTTGCCCCAAGCCTTCCCGCCGGCACCTGGCTGGTGGTGCTCCGACTGGAGAACACGGGGGTCAGCGTGACCAAATACAGCTCGGCCACCGTTGCCCCATAGGTTCCGTCCCCCATGCGGCGCTCATTTTAGCGAGAGCGCCCCCGGTCCGCCGGGGGCGCTTTTTTGTAGCTTGGAAAGCCGCTCACCACGCCGGCTGGGCCTGGAAATACTCGCCCTTGCCCTGGAGAAAATGGATGAGGTTGTCGGTCGCCATCATCGCCTGGCGGGGGACGCTCTCGTAGGTGCGGGAGCCGATGTGCGGGGTCACGATGGCCCTGGGGTGCCGGAGCAGGGGATGATCGGGCGGAGGTGGCTCCTGGTCCATCACATCGGTGGCATACCCAGCCAGGCGGCCGGAATCGAGCGCGACCAGCACCGCCGCGGTGTCGACCAGTTCAGCGCGGCTGGTGTTGACCACCACCGCTCCGTCGCGCAGGAGCGCGAGCCGTGGCGCATTGATCAGGTCGTGGCTGGAGGCCTCCAATTTCGTGTGCAGGCTGAGGATGTCGACCGCCCCGCACAGCGACTCGATCGATGCGTGCCGGATCATCGGGTGGCGGGCGGCGAAGTCGTCAGGCCAGAAGTTGCCGAAGGCATGCACCTCCATCTCGAAGCCCAGGCAGCGCTTGATCATTTCCTGGCCGATGCGGCCGAGGCCGATGATCCCGATCTTTTTCTGCCACAGTTCGTGCCCTGTCGGCCGCTGCCAGCGGCCGGCCCGGGTGGCGTCGGTGGCCGCGAGCAGATGGCGCATGGAGGCGAGGAGCAGGCAGAACGTGTGTTCGGCCACCGTGGTGTGATTGACGCCGGGGGTGAAGAGCACCGGCACGCCCAACTCCCGCGCGGCCGCCAGATCAATTTTGTCGAGCCCGATGCCGTATTTGCTGATGACCTGCAGGCGCGGCCGCGATTTCTCCAGGACGGCGCGGGTGATGGCATCGTCGCCGCAGAGGAAGCCGTCGAACGAGCCGGCCAGTTCCAGCATCCGGCTTTCCGGAAGCGGGCCGCGTTCGCGGACGATCTCGAAGCCCTGGGCCTCCAGTCGCTCGTGATGCGGGCCGGGGGTGTCCTGGTAGGACGTGGTGGTGAGCAGGATGCGGGCAGGCATGGCGGGGGATGGTTTTTAGGAGACGCGGGCCCTCCTTCACCGGTGGGCGTCACGGCCCTTCATCCATGCCCAAGGATGCGCTTTCTGCCAAGAACGAATGCTCCAGCCGCTAGGGCCGGCCGCGCGCAGGCCAAGAGCCGCGACGAGCATTGATGGAGGCGTCGCACGATGAGCACCCCGGCTGCGGCCGCCGTGTGAAACGGCTCAAGCTCGCTGGGCGCGGGCGAAATCGGTATCCCTCCGCATCGACCTGTGATTGGGTTGGCGGATGACCACCGACCCCGAGCCTCCAGCAGAACGCGACCTGGGCCCGCAACCGCTGGACGCGCTGATGACCGCGCGCAGCTTTGACAACCATGCCCTGGTCGCGGCCAGCCCGGCGCAGCTGACCCACAAGCAGGTGCAGCGGGCGCGGAAAGGGCGGCGGTTGACGAAAAATATGCAGGCCAAGGTGCTGGAGGCCTGGCTGAAGCTGGGCGGCGGACAGGAGAAGGTGGCGGATCTTTTTAATTACCGGGGACTTTGAATATGCCGGGGGCGGTGGAGTATCTCATCGTGGGCCAGGGCCTCGCGGGCACCTCCCTCGCGTGGGAATTGTTGTGGCGCGGCCGGGAGGTGCTGGTCTTGGATGCGGGTGAAACCGTCACCTCCTCGCGCATCGCCGCGGGTCTGGTTACGCCGATCACCGGCCAGCGGCTGGCCCTCGGCTGGCGGGTGGACGACATGCTCGCCGCGGCCCGGCCGTTTTACGCCCGGCTCACCGGGGAACTCGGCCCCCGCTTTTTTCACGACCGCGTGGTGAGGCGGCTGTTCAGAAGCGCCGCCGAAGCGGCCTTGTGGGAAAAACGCCGCCACGAGCTGGCGCGGCAGCCGCACGTGGCCCGCGGATTCGTGCCCGCCATCGGCGAATTCGGCGGCTGCGAATTCCATGGGGCCCACCTCGACTGCCCCGGCTATCTCGCCGCTTCGCGGGCGGCCTTCATCGAGCGCGGATGCTTTCTCCAGGCCTTCCTGGATCCGCGGGAAGCGGCCACCTGGCCGGCGCGCCGGGTGATTTTTTGCCAGGGATTCGAGGCTTCCCGCAATCCGTTCTTTTCCTGGATTCCCTGGCGCGCCGCCAAAGGCGAGATCCTGACCGTCCAGACCAGCGGGCTGGACCCCGGCACCGTCCTCAGCGCGGGCCAATGGGTGGTGCCGCTGGAGGACGCGCGGCCCAACGTGGGCGCGACCCAGATCGCGCGGACCGGCTCGACCTACGATTGGGACACGCTCGACACCCGGCCCACGGCCCGGGCGCGCACGCTCCTTGAAGCGGGGTTCGCCTCGCTCCATGCCGCCCCGTTCGAAGTGATCGGCCACCAGGCCGCGGTGCGGCCGATTATCCGCGAAAGCCGGGCGGTCATCGGCCTTCATCCCGCGCGGGAAAACCTTGGTTTTTTCAACGGCCTGGGCTCCAAAGGGTCGCTGCACGCCCCGTTCTTCGCCAGCCAACTCGCCGCGCACCTGGTCGAGGGCGCCGCGCTCGAAGAATCCGCGGACCTGCGCCGCAACGCCGCGTAGCTCGACTTTCCGAAGCCCAGTCGACGTCCTCCGTGTGCAGCGGCGCCCGCGGACCGGGGTCACCGACCCCGGCTACAGCGCCGTCGCGGCCTGACCGGGGTCACCGACCCCGGCAACAGCGCCGCCGCGGCCTGACCGGGGTCACCGACCCCGGCTACAGCGCCGTCGCGGCCTGACCGGGGTCACCGACCCCGGCTACAGCGCCGTCGCGGCCTGACCGGGGTCACCGACCCCGGCTACAGCGCCGTCGCGGCCTGCCGCATGACGCGGTGCAGCGCCTTGAAATGGGTGGCCGCCTTGATCAGAAGGAAGAGCAGGATACAAGAGCCCGAGATCACGCCGCCAGCGAGCACCTGTTTTTCGGATGTGTTGTCTGAGAGGTCGAGGGCCAGGGTGAGGGCCGACGGAGGGGTCAGCACGCCGACGAAGGCCACGTTGTCGGCGTTGCCCACGTTCATCATGAATAAAAGCAGGGCCGAGGAGATGGCGAGGACGATGGCGCAGGCGAGGTACGGGCCGAGCAGCCGGTTCGTATGGCGGAAGCAGAGGAGGGCCAGGGCGAGGGGAGTGAGCGGACTGAGCAGGGCATTCGCGAGCACCAAGCCGTCATACGCCGTGTGCACGGTGTCTCGGAACAGCGCCGCCGCCACCATTGCGGCCATGACGAAGTAAAAAGCCACGCCGGTGGGCCAGCCCGGCGCGAGAAAATAGGCGGCGCGCCGTCCCAGCCAGCCGCGCCGCACGAAGGGCGCATAGACCGACGGCGAAACCGTGGGCGTCTCGGTCAGGCAGTCGAACGCGCACACGGCAGCCACCGCGCAGAGGCACCCCGTGGCGAGATCGCGGCCTTGCGGGTCCGGCCAGAACAGGACAAAACCGAATGCGGTGAGCATGAGGGCCAGCGAGATCAGGCGTTTGCGGGTGGCGTGGTTGGAGGCGGGCGGAGCGATGGCCGAGGCCCCGATGTCGAGCACGAAATAGCACCCGTACGCCCACAGGGCCGTGAGCAGGGTGAGGAAAAACCACCAGTCGTGGGTGGTCGCGCCGCCGAACCCAAACATGTCGATGTTCTGCTCCTCGATGGTGGCGGCCACGACGAAGCCGCAGGCCATCATGGCCCAGAACCAGGTGGCCAGCAGCACGAGCGTGCGGATGATGATCGAGGGCAGGGCGGAGAAGGCGACGGCGATGGCGGTCACGGCGGCCGAGAGCATCCAGAGAAGAACCAGGGCGCGCAGTTCGGCCAGCACATCGACCCCGCCTCCGAAATAGCGCAGCACCACATACGGCAGCACCGAGATCGCGATGAGCCCGCTTTGGGCGGCCAGCGCGATCCATTTGCCGAGGGCGATGCGAAAGGCCCCCAGCCGGGTGAGCATGAGCAGATCGAGCGTCTCAGACTTCATTTCGCCGGCCAGCGCATTGAAGCCGCGCAGGGGCACGACGAAGACGAGGATGCCGGCGATCAGCATCCAGAACAGCATGTTCGACGCCTCCGCGTTGCCCGCGCTGGAGGAAATCAGCAGGGTCATGACTAGGATGGCCTGCAGCGCGATGAAGGCGCCGACAAAGACCCAGGTGCGCAGCCCCTGCCGCAGTTCCTTGACAATCATCGGCGAGAGCCAGTCGCCAAAATCCGCCAGCGGTGGCGGTGGGGCCGGGAGGGAAGGCAATGGCGGCGGGGATGACATGGGTGCGCGATGGAACGGGGGAACGGGGCGTGACGGGCCGGTCAGGCCTGCGGCGGCGGCACGAAGCGGGGAGTCTCATCGACCTCGGGGATGACCAGCGCGTCCCCTCGCACCGGCAGCAGCGGCGGAGGCTGCGCCGGAACGCCTCCCTCCGGGGCGGACAAGGAGTGGCTCCGGTCGAGCCGGGCCAGGATGTCGATGAAGGCGTCCTCGAGCTTGATTTCCTCGCGGTGGAAATCGAGCACGGGAATGCCGTCGAGCACCAGGCGGCGCAGCACGCCGGCCACGACCTCATCGCTCGCCGAGTCGATGCGCAGGCGCCCGCCGTGTTTGCTCTCGTCGGCCAGGGTCACATGGGGCGCCGTGAGCGCCCAGTGCGCGAGTTGGGCGGGGTCGCCGCCGACCTGGACGGTGACCAGGGTTTCGGCGGTGCCGCCGCGTTTGAGGGCGGCGGCGGCGCCGTGATGAACGATGCGCCCGCGGTCGATGAAGAGCAGGCTGTCGCACATCTCGCCGAGTTCGGTGAGGATGTGGGAGGAAATGAGGATGGTTTTCCCCTCCTCGGCGAGGATGCGGATGAGGTTTTTCAGCTCGATGCGCGCGCGCGGGTCGAGGCCGGCGGCGGGTTCGTCCATGATGAGGATTTGCGGATCGTGGAGCAGGGCGCGGCCGAGGCAGAGGCGCTGAGTCTGGCCCTTCGACATCTTGTTGACGAGGCGTCCGGCCAGCGGGCTGAGGTCGGTGAAGTCCATGACCTCCCGGGTTCGCTGCAGCCGCTCGTTTCCGCGGTACCCCAGGGCGCGGGCGTAGAAGTCCATGTATTCGAGCACGGTCATGTGTTCGTAGGTGCCGAAGCTGTCCGGCATCCACCCGAGCAGGCGGCGCACTTCCCGGGGATGGTCGACGACATTGAAGCCGCCGAGGCGAGCCGTGCCGCTGGTCGGATAGTCCAGGGTGGCGAGGATGCGCATGGTGGTGGTTTTGCCGGCGCCATTGGCGCCGACGAACCCGACGACGTGGCCGTGGGGCACGGAGAAGCTCACCCCGTTGACCGCCGGAAACGAGCCGAACACGCGGGCCAGATTCTCGACGTGGATGGCGGGCTGGGAGCGGTCGATCATCGGCGCGGCGGGGCTCATGGTTGGGCGGAGAGGTTGCCGAAGAATACGACCCGGTCCTCGCGCCAGCGGATCGAGGGCAGGGTTTCGATGGCGAAGCCGGGGGCGGCCGCGGCGGTGGCGAGGAACGCGGGCCGGTCCGCCAGCGCCGCCTGGATCCGGACGGCCAGGCTCTCGCTCGACTGGGTGGTCAGCGCGTGCAGGCGTTCCGACCACCCGGCGGCGTCGGTGGGTGCCAGGGTGACCGGCCGCCCCTTGGTGACCGGGCCTTCCGCCTTCCAGAAGCCCCCGTCGGGATCGAGGTAGCTGAAGGAGGAAAGCTCGACATCCAGGCTGGAGACGATGGTGGGCGCGGCCCCGGGCGCGGACCCCGGGACCAGTTCGATGCGACCGCGCGTGGGGACCAGCGAGCGGAGAAACTGACCCTGGACCGCGCGGCTTTGAAACCAGTTGCCGCCGGCCTGCAGCCCCTCGAGCCGCACTTCCATCGGCTGGCCGGAGCGGCTGGCGGTGTGTTTGGTCCACGGCGATTCCGGCAGCACGACCTGGCCGAGATAACTGGGGCGGGGCAGGGTGAACGAGGAGCCGAGCAGGACGCCGGTGCGGCTGACCTGTTCCTGGGTGACGTGGGCGACCGGTTCGCCCGGCGGGAGGTGCACGGCAATGAACCGGCGTCCCTCGCCGCCGGTGCCGTCCTGCGCTAGGATCAGGCCGATGAGCAGCAGGCTGGCCCCGAGCGAGAGCAGCGGGGTGGTCAGGAACAGCCTGTGGCGTTTGCCGGCCGGGGCGAGCACGAACACATTGACCGGTCCGATGAGGAGGCCGAAGACGAGCAGAAAGACCACGACCTGCCAGCCGGCAAAACTGCGCTCGCCGAGCGCGGTCAGCAGGCCCCAGCCGCGGCTCGAGGCGTATGCCTCGGAAACATGCTGCACCAGTCGGCGGTCAAGCTCGCCCATGAACGCGGCCACCGTCGCCGGGGCCTCGAGGGTGTCGCCGTTCCAGCTCACCAGTTCAATGCCGCCCAACCCGTGGCGGAGGGTGGTCGACTCCGTTCCGGCCCCCGGCAGGCCCATCGACGCCAGGGTGATCGAATCGCTGGAGCGGTAGAGATGCAGCCGCAGTCCGAACTGGGCGGCCTGGAGCAGCGCAGTGCGGGCTCCGGGCGCCAGCGCCAGCCACTCGTCAGTGGTCAGCATGACATGGTCGAAGCCGGAAAAACCCAGCCAGTTTTCCGGCAGTTGCGCCGCCAGAAACCGGCTGCCGAAGACCTTGTCGTGACCGTGGCCGGGCCCGGCGGCGGTGCCGACCTCGTCATTCAGCTGGGTCAGGCTCTTCTGGGCCAGCGCATCACTGATGGCGATGGCTGGAAACGACTGGGCCCGCCGCGCATTGTCGCTCGAGACGTGTTCGCCCGCCCGGCTGCCAGTGAGGGTGACAAAGAACTGATGCTGCCCGCCCTCGTAGACCCAACTGCTTGCGGAAAGCGCCGCCTGCAAAGGAACGAGCAGCGTTGTGGCCGTGCTTCGTCCGGGCTCCGCGGCCAGCTCGAAGGCGCTGCGCATCCGGCCGCCCCGAGCATTCCATCCGACGACCGAGGAAAACTCCAGCCGCCACGAGCGCTTTTCGCTGGTGGCATTGGTGAGCTGGACCACAACCGGCTGGTAGCCGGAGGGGGGAGGCGGGGAGAAAACGCCGGTCAATTCGACCTTGGTCGCTCCCTCGTCCCATTCCCAGCCGGCGAGGGATTGCTGCGCGGGCGCGGGCGCCATCAACAGCGCGCCCGCCGCGAGCGCGAGGCCGAGCCGGAGGAGCGGCCGGACATCGATGGTCCAGCCCGCAGGTCGCGAGCCGCGCCGGCCGGAGCGTGCTGGGGCCGCCATCGGGCCGGCGGGAGGAGACGGCCACCGATCGTCCTCCGGCGGGCGCAGCAGGTGAGGGATGATCATTGGAGGAGCATGGTTCCGATCAGGCGGTGGCGGCCGGCTCCGTCCGCAGCGGGCGCGGGGTGGCGAGCGCCTGGACCGGCACTTCGGCCAGCAGCGCCCGGACCACGTCGGCGCTGGTGCGGCCGTCCAGCCGGGCTGCGTAGTCCAGAATGATGCGGTGCCCGAGCACCGCGGGCGCGACCGCCTGCACGTCCTCGAAACTCGCGTTCGGCCTCGCCCCCATCAGGGCCCGCGCCTTGGCCGAGGCGGCCAGACTGAGGGCCGCCCGCGGGCTGGCGCCGAACTTCACCCCGGCCGCCGCCCGCGACTGGCCCGGATGCGTGGCGTCGACCAGGCGCGCAATGTAATTCGCCACCACCGGCGGCAGGAAAAGCCGCCGCGCCGTGGCCTGCATCAGCGCGAAGGCCTCGCGCCCGATGACCGCCGCCACCTCGGGCTCGACCCCCAGCTCGCGGTGGGTCACGATCATTTCCAGCGTCTCCGCCGAGTTGCGCAGGACATCCAGCTTAAAAAGGAAACGGTCCACCTGCGCCTCGGGCAGCGGATAGGTGCCCTCCAGTTCGATCGGGTTCTGCGTGGCCAGCACGAAAAATGGATCGGGCAGGGGATGGGTCGTGCCCAGCACGGTCACCCGCCGCTCCTGCATGGCCTCGAGCAGGGCCGACTGGGTCTTGGGCGAGGCGCGGTTGATCTCGTCCGCCAGCAGCAGGTTGGTGAAGAGGGGGCCGGGCTGGAACACAAACTCGCGGCGCCCGTTCACCTCCTGCAGCACGGGATTGCCGGTGATGTCGCCCGGCAGCAGGTCTGGGGTGAACTGCACCCGGCGCGTCTCCAACTGCAGGGCCCGGGCCAGCCCCTTGACCAACTCGGTTTTGCCCAGGCCGGGCAGGCCTTCGAGCAGGACATGACCGCGGGCGATCACCCCGCAGATGACAAAATCAATCAAGGCCGACTGGCCAAAAAGCACGCCGTTGAGCGTGTCCCGCAATAGCTGGATGGGCGCGGCGACCCGCGCGAGGTCGTGGTCGGTGGCAAAATCAGTCATGAAAAAATCCGCCGGTTTCCGGCAGGGTCGGGTGATGAACTTCCGGCAGCAACCGCCGGCGAACCCAGGCCAGGAGCCGGTGAGAAGCGAAAAAAGCCGCGGGGCGGCCGCCGGAAAGGCCGGCCGCTTCGCGGGACGGGCTCAGGCGACGAGCGGGGCGAGCTGCTCTTTGCACCACTGGCCATTCTGCACGGTCACGCCGTCCGGGTCTTCGACCGCCACGTGGGCCTCATCCTCGCAGATGATCCAGCCTTCGTATTTCCGGCTGACCAGCCACTCGGTGATTTTATGGAAATCCAGCTTGCCCGTCCCCATTTGCGACCACGGTTCGGGGCCGTTGCCGGAGAAGTCCTTGTAGTGAATATGGTTCACGAGGTGCGCCCATTTGGTGAGGGTGGCGATGATGTCCATGCCGCCGCGGGCGATGTGGCCGACATCGGGAGTCCAACCGGTGACGGTGGGGTCCAGGCTGCTCAGCACCACGTCGTAATCCTCCTGGGTGCGGACCAGGGAGGCGGGCGGGCTGTTCGGGTGATAGGAGCAGGTGATGCCGAGGTCGGCGGCGCGCCGGGAGACGGCGTTCACATTGCGCGCGACGTTGAGCCGGCGGCGCTGCACGTCCTTGGCGCGCCCGCTGGGCAGGGTGACGGTCCCGAGCATGGAGCCGGGAAAATGTTTGAGCAGGTCAAGGGTGAAATCCGCCGCCTCCTTCTCGGCCGGCGTTTCCTCCTCGGCGTCCCAGGCGCAGACCAAGGCCAGGCCGGCCAGCTTCATGTCGTGCGCCGCCAGCGCCTCCTTGAGACGGTCGGCATCGCAGAAATCGCCGAGCCAGTACTTGCCGCAGCCGAGCGCCTTCTCGGAGATTTCCAGTACCATCGGCTCGATGCCGGTGAATCCCGCCTGCGCGGCGACTTTGATCATGTGATCCAGCTTGTTGTCGTAGCCCTTGCCGGCGCCTTGCATGAACCAGGTGTAAACCTGGGAGCCGAAGTGGATGTTTGCCATGGGGTGAGGTGGGGTTGGGATGATGTCGAATGAAGGGAGCAGCGGGTCAGCCCGTGCCCCGGCCCACTTAAAGCGCCAAAGTGCGAAGCTGTCCAGAGTCGCGGCCAGACGCAGGCGGGGCACTGCCTGGACGGCGCGCCGCGAAGGGGTACGGCCCGGACGAATTAAATCATCAGCTTCTATCGCTTTTTTTATTGCCCGTCGAGCGTCCCCTGTGTTGGATGTTCAGAACAGGTGTGTTCATCTCCGATTGGACACCTTCGATTTTTTCTTCCCCTTCACCCCCGCCGCACCACCATGACCAAAAAGCTCCTTGGCCTGCTCGCGCTCGCCGCCTGCCTGGCCTCCGTTCCGGCTCACGCCGCCCTTGTCTTCACCATTGGCACGACGGGCGGCTCCGGCAACACGTGGCCTGAAGCGGAAGCGCCGGGACTGGCCATTGATGACGCGGCCGGCACCAAATATCTGAATTTTGGCAAAACCGACACCGGGTACATCTTCACCCCGACTTCTGGTTCGGCAGTCGCCACCGGCGTCCGCTTCACGACCGCGAATGACGCCGTCGAGCGGGATCCCGCCAGCTACACGCTCTATGGCAGCAACACCGTCACGGCTTCCGGCGTGGTCGGCGCGGTCTTCAATGTGGATGCCGACTTTGTGCTGATCTCCACTGGCGGCCTTTCCCTGCCCGCTGGCCGCAATACGGATGGAGGCATTGTCTCCTTCGGCAATTCGACGAGCTACCAGACATTCTTGCTCCTGTTCCCGACCGTCAAGGATGCCGGCGCCGCCAACAGCATGCAGATCAACACGGCCCGCCTGCAAACCTCGGCCGGCGACCTGCCGAACGCCGGCGATCTCGGCGGCGGCCAGCTTTCCGTGATCATTCCGGAGCCAGCCTCCCTCGGCTTTCTGGCCCTCGGCCTGGCCGGGTTCTTCGCCCGCCGTCGCCGCGCCGAGGGCGCTCGACGCTGAATTCCTTGTGCGAGCGGCCGTTTTGACGGCCGCTTTTTTGTGCCCGGGGCCCCGCACGGAAGCGTCTGCGGTAGGGCAGGAAGGAGGGCAGGAAGGAAATGGGAGTGCCGCCCGCCGCGGTTACGGCGCCACGGCCAAGCCCTCGGCAGACGCCTGGGTCGGGCGAAGGCGGGTGCCCACTCCTCCTCCCTCGGCCAGATCCAGCAATTGCGCGGGATTCCGCCCGTTGGCGATCACCACCTCCACCCCCGAAGCCATCGCGACGGCGGCGGAACCGAGTTTGCTGGCCATGCCGCCGGTGGAATGCACGCCTTTCTCCGGACGGATGTGGCTTTCCACCGCCGCCAGATCGGCCACCTTGGGGATGAGGCACCCCGCCGCGTCCAGCAGCCCATCCACGCTGGTGAGGAGAATCAACACATCCGCGCCGGCCAGGCAGGCGACTCCGGCCGAAAGCCGGTCGTTGTCCCCGACCTTGAGCTCGTCAATGGCCACCGAGTCGTTTTCATTGATGATCGGAATGACGTTTTTGAAGGAAAGCAGCCGCTCCAGGGTGTTGGTCAGGTTTTCCCGGCGGCTCGGCTGCTGCAGGTCCTCGTTGGTCAGGAGCAGCTGCGCCACCAGCAGCCCGTGGCGCGAAAATAGCGACTCGTACCGCTGCATCAGCCGGGTCTGCCCAACGGCGGCAATGGCCTGCAGCGTGGCCGTGTCCTCCGGCCGCCGCACCAGCCCAAAGGCCATGCCTCCGGCCGCCACCGCCCCGCTGCTGACCACGATCACTTCGTGCCCGGCGCTGCGCAAACCGCTGACCGCATACGTCAGCTGTTCAAACTGCGCCTCATCCAGCCCAAACCCGCTCGGGTGGGCCAGAATGCCGCTGCCAAATTTCACCACAATGCGCCGGGATTTCGGTTGCATAAGAAGGCCGTGACTATTCCTTGTGTACCCGCGCGAGCAACCCCTGAAATGTTCGTCGCGGACCCATCCGTCGCTTTGCTGCAAGCAGTCCACGGTCTCGTAGCTCAATGGATAGAGCACCGGTCTCCGAAGCCGGGGATGCAGGTTCGATTCCTGCCGGGACCACCACTCATAATGTGTTGAATTATAATTGTATATGGGTTTAGCTGAGGGGTGGTTTTGCTTGGGCGCGAAAAGCGGCATTTTGCGCCCGTTTTTACGGATTTCTTATGCAGGCTGGCGACATCAGCGCCGGCGAGGCGTAGGGACGGTCAAGAATCCGCCGTTATTCCTCATCCGGTTCGGGTCGGACCGGGCGCTGACGTTTCACGCGGTTGGCGATGGCCTTCATTTCGCCGGGCAGGGAGTTGCCACGGGCGTCGCCGGAGCGCGCAAATTTGCGGGCCAGCTTCATCTGGCGCCCTTCGGACCAGTGCGAATACCCGGCCATGGCGATGGGGAGCAGCAGGACAACAGCGACGAAACCGAGCAGGATCGGTGTCCCATACGATGACGCATCCGACTCCGAGCTTCCCCCGCCTTTGTTCCGCTCCTTGGCGGACATCTGAGTTACGGCGAGATACGCAGTATAGCCGCCATGGGAGGGAGGTGGTATGGCCAAAATCATCCAAAAAGATGAAATTGTTCCAGTTGATGTCAACGCGGTTCCTTCCCCAAGGCGGGCGTCGGCCGGCGCACGCCGTAGCGGTAAATTTTCATTATCAATGTTTTACGACATCAAAAGCCCCGGCGCGGCGATTGCCCCTTTTGCGGGGCGGGCGACAGGTGGTGGCTCCGCGAGGGAAAGCCGGGCGGACCGCGTGCCGCGGCTACTTCTCGGGGCTGGAGGGCGCGGCGTATTCCTTCCACCACGCCTCCACCTCCTCCGACGACGGCTGGCCGTCGGCGATGACGAGGCGGTAGCGGGACACGTAGGGCGTGCCCGGAGCGATTTCCATGGCACCGGCCTGCTGGGGGGCGAAGCACACGAAGGGTTCGGTGGGATGCAGGCGCAGCGGTTGCGGGGCGCGGAAGTTGGCGGGATGGGAAAGAATGGCGACTCCGGCAGTTCCGGCGTCCGCCCGGCCGCCGGTCCAGAGCCAGCGTGCCCTGGAGGTGTTGCCCCGCACGCGATCGGTGAGGCCCTCGCTAGTGAGGAACTGGCACTGATCCGCCCCGTCCCAGTCGCGCCGCCCGCGGAAGCCGAGGCCACCGTAGTGATAGGCCGGCAGCTGGAGTGGCGTTGATCCCGCGCACGTCTGGGTGGTTGTGAGATCGAGGATGAACCGCGGCCGGTCCCCATCGGCGGCGCTGGCCCGCAGTTCCCATGTTTCCTCCAGCACCACCACCGGCGGAGTGGCCAGCAGGCTGATGAACCGGTGGGTGGCGGCCAGTCCGGCCGAGCCGTCCTTTGCCCACACCCGGTCGAGCGAGCCGAACTCGACGCGCCCCTTGCGGTCGCCCATGTTCCAAAAGTCAGGCTGGGTTCCGGCATGGGCGGTTTTTGTCCACGCCCACCACAGCCCGTGGTGGTGGATGTGGTTCGGCGGATAATCGTCGGCGACCAGCTTCCCGGACGGCGTGAACAGGGGAAAGACATAGCCGCCGCGTTGAAACTCCGGCCGGATGTCCGGGCGCGGCAGCGCGGACGGCTCCGCCTGATACCGGAACATTTCCCGGTCGTCCGCGCGGAACACGACCGTCGTGCCTTCCCTGGTGGCCGTGACGGCCGGGGCGGCCGGGGCCGGACCGGCCAGGAGCAGGACCCAGCTGGCAGTCAGCAGGCCCATGGGCGCGGTGCCGGCGATCCAGCCAGACCGGGAGCGTCCGCCGCCGCCGTCGCCCGCACAAGACCGGCCGGTGTCCGGATCCGGGAAAATGAAACAGGTCTCCATCCCGGCAGGCTCTGGCTGAAACCATCATCCTGCAACCGGCAGGTCCTGTCGTCGGCTTTGCACCGGGAGCCATCATTCCCCTGGTCGGGATGGAAAAGCGCGACTTCATCTACCGGCGGCTCCGGGGCTGAGTCCGGGTGGTTGAATCGCCGGCCTGACGGCGTTTTCCGTCCTCCCCCCTACTTGGCCGCGCCCTTGAGGAGGGTGAAGGCGTCCGCCACCTGGCCGTTTTCGCGAAGGAACCGGGCGTCCAACCGTGGTCCATCGACATCCAGGACCATCGACCCGAGGTGGTTCAGAGAAATGAACATGGCCGGGTGGTTGAGCGGGCCGCCGCTGATCTGCCCCGAACTCCCCGCCGTGATGTAGACCGCCCCCTGCCGCGCCGCGTGGTCCTCCGGTTTGCGGTAAGCGCCGGTGCCGTCCTCGCGGCCGCTGCCGCCGTCGATTTTCATCTTCGGCGTGAGGGTGGTCGACGGCCCGTAGTGGCCGTTGAGCAGAAACGATCTTTCGTAACTGTGACTGTGCCCGGCCATGACCAGATCGACGCCGCCGTCCTCGAGCAGGGGCAGCATCATTTCGCGCATTTCTATGAGCTGCAGTTCTTTATCAGAATCATGGGAGCCCTTGGTGTAGGGCGGGTGGTGCCAGAAGGCGATGATCCACGGCTGCATGGTGCTGGCGAGATCGTTTTTCAGCCAGGTGCCCATGGCGCCATCGGCCGCGCGGCTGGTGGTCATGGAATCCAGGCAGACGAAGTGGATGTTCGCGTAGTCGAAGGAGTAGTATTTCTCCGTCCCTGAAGGCACGCCACCGGCCTCGCCGCGGGTGGGCAGTGTGAACATCTGGAAGTAGGGGATGCTCATCGGCGGATTGGTGCTTTGCGCGGTATCGTGGTTGCCAATGGTCGGCCACAGCACCCCTTGGCGCAGGAACGACGGGTACATGTCGAAGACGGCCGCCTGGTATTCGGCGTCGGTGCCGGTGTCATACGCATTGTCGCCCAGCATCAGCCAGAGGTCGGTGCGGGTCTGGCCGTTGAAGGTTTCGTAGGCGGTGCGGACGGCGGCCGCATTGGCATTTTTGGTGCCGGAATCACCCAGGACCCAGAAGCGCGCCGGCCGCACCGTGCCCACCAGCGGCGCGGTGAAAAACGCGTGGTCCGGACCGGAGGCCAGGGTGGCCGCCGGCGTGCCTACCGCATACCAATACCGGGTGGCCGGCTCCAGGCCGGTCAATTGGACCTCGTGCTCGGTGGTCGCGGCCTCCTCCTGGACGCTCCGGGACAAAGCCCCCTCGGCCGTGCCGAACGCCACGCGTCCAACCGTCGGCACGTCCGTCCGCCAGCGGACGACCATGCTGGCGGGGGTGCCCAGCTGCAGGTATGGGCCACGGATCACCGAGGGCGTTTCCACCCCGGCCAGCTCCAGATCGAAGCTGAGGTCGCTGCTGCCGGCGCTGGCCTGGTGCACCTCGACGGCCAGCGTGTTTTCGCCCGCCACTAAGCTCGACGGCGGCAGCGCCGTGCTGACGAACGCTGTCTCCTGAGCCCCGCCCACCGCTGCACGTGCCAGGGTGGTGTGCGTGACCGCCCCCTTCGGCATGTTGTCGCGAGCCACCTCCGCGCCGTTGAGATACACGACCGCGCCATCGTCGCGCAGCAGCCGCAGGGTCAGGCCGAGAAACGCCGCCGGATCTGCCACGGCGAAGGTTTTCCGAAAATAGGTCGTGATGTGCCGGCGCGCCGCGGTGCCGCGATCGCCCACGACCGTCGCCTCCCCGCCGTCTCCGGAACCGAGTTCCGCCGGCCCCGTCGTCCACGCCGCATCATCGAACCCTGGCGCGGCCCACGCCGCCCCCTGGTCGCTCCCGTCATCGAGAAATTTCCAAGCGGCTCCCGCCGGAACCAGCGTTTTTTGGGCCTGTGCCGGGGAGGCCCCCAGCAGGAAAAGCAGGCTGACGACAGTCCAAGGAAGCAGGGGATTCACGGAATGGCCCCGACCTGGAGAACCGTGGGGAATCGAGTGTTCGGTGCCGCCCAGTGATCGTAAAACGCCTGTTGTCATGGATGAGTATGGCCGGCCGTCCGGTCCTCATCAAGCGACCGAAACCGGATTGTGCCCACCAGCGATTTTTCCACGGGCAGACCGCGGCGTCGCTTTTCGGGCGGCCATTCAGGCTCAAACCACTATGCGCCGGCTGGAGTGCGGCGTGCCGGCCTGCCGATGAACGGTCCGCCGCGATCGAGCCATCCGCTGCTACGCGGTGGCCGCGGCGAAGGGGTCGGAGGCAGGGGAGAGGTCGCCTGCTGCGGCCTCCGGTTGGACCGGTGGCCCTGGCAGGGCGGCGCTGTGAGCTGTGGCGGGGGCGGCCATGGCGGGAGGCAACGCGGCCGTCGCTGCCGCCTGCTCGGCGGCGGCCGCCGCTGCGGCGATGGCCGCCGGCTGCCGCCGCATGTATTCGGCGGCGGCCTCGCGGTAGGCGCGGGCTCCCGGGCTGTTGGGCGCGTATTCGATGACCGTCAGCTCATGGCTGGGCGCTTCGCTCAGGGCGACGTTGCGGGGCACAACCGTTTTGTAGACCAGGTCCTCGAATACCCGGCGCACCTCCTCGACGACCAGGCGCGAGAGATTGGTGCGGCCGTCGTACATGGTCATCAGGATGCCTTCGATGGTCACGTGCGGGTTCACCCCGGCGGCACAGATGCGCTCGTGCAGATCGACGATTTTCGCCAGTCCCTCGAGGCCGTAGTACTCGCACTGGATGGGAATGAGCAGCCCATCGGCGGCCGAGAGGGCGCTGGTCATGAGGATGCCCAGCGATGGTGGGCAGTCGATGAGGCAGACATCCCAGCGGTTGAGCACGCGCAACGGCTCGAGCACTTCCCGGAGCCGGATCAGATGGTTTTCGTTGCGGGCGAGCGAGACTTCGCTGCCCGCCAGCTCCATATGGCTGGGGATGCACCACAAATTGGGCAGACGGGTCTCGCGGACCTTGGCCGCCGCGAAATCAGCCCCGACCAGGCAGGCGTACAGGCTGCCGCCCTCGTCGGTCAGGCAGCCGAGCGCACTGGAGGCGTTGGCTTGAGGATCGAGATCGACCAGCAGGGTGCGCATGCCTTTCTCCGCGAGGGCGGCGGCGAGGTTGACGGCGGTGGTGGTTTTGCCCACGCCACCCTTCTGGTTTGCAATGGCAACGATTTTCATGTCTGCGGAGGAGGAGACTGACCGAACGGTTCTTGCTTATTCACTCACGGGCGCTAGGGACGCCAGCGGTTTTTGGCAACCCTCGACAGTCCCCACGATGAGTTTCGAAATCACCGAGCGCTGGCTCATGGACGCCGGCGGCTGGCAGGCGATGAAAGGCGCTCGCGCCGCCTGGCAGGCGGGGGCGGTGCTGGCGGTGGAATTCGACGGCACCCGCCTGCGCGGCCAAGTCCGGGCCGGCGGACGGACGATGGCCGCCGGGCTCGTCATCAAATCCCGCACCGACGTGGCCAATCTCTGCGCCTGCCCCCAGTCGCGGCGCGATGGAGCCCTCTGCGAACACTCGCTCGCGCTCGGGCTCGCCTGGGTGCACCGCGGGCCGGCGGCCGCCTCCGCCAAAGGGCAGGGGACTGGTCCCGGGGGCAGCGCTGCAGCGACCGCCGGCCGCGAAGTCGCCCAAGCCGGACAGGCCGGACAGGCCGTCCCGCCGGCCAAGGCGTCTCCCAAGACCTCCGGTCCGCTCCTCGTCGCCCTGCCTCCCACCTTTTTCAACGGCCTGCGCCGCAACCGCCTGGCCCTGTCCCTTCGTCCCGCTCCCGCCGGCACTCCGGAGACGGCCGCCGATCGCGCCCTCCACGCCTGGCTCGCCAGCCAGAAACTCGCCAGCGTGCCGCCGCAACTCGCCCTCGCTGATCGGGGACAAATTGAATCCCTGCTCTGCGCTCTCGCCAATCACCCGGCGGTCAGCGTGGCCAGTCAGCCGCTGGCCGTCGTCGAGGACGGAATCCGCTTGCCGCTCCGGGTCGCCTCGGGCCGTAAAAATGCTAATCAAGAAGCTACTGTTCAAAAGCAGGTAAAAAACAGCAGGGGAGTTGCGGCCCGTCCGACGGCTTCTCACGGATCGCCACCAGCTCCGGGGGAAGCGGCCGCGGTCACTTTGGAAATCGAGCCCACCGCCCTCGCATCCCTCGAATGGTGGAGTGGTCCGACCAGGGGGATCGTTCGATCATTGAGTGATAGCAAATTATTCATAATCAAATCAAAAGAGTTGATTTCTCCGTTTTTTACTGAGTCTGATTCCGGCCAGCCAGTGGTGGTGACGCTCGGCTGGCTGGCTCGGCACGGTGCCGAGTTGTCGGAAGTTTTCGAAGTCGACGACTCCGCGCCGACCTGGCCTCGGCTCCGTCTCGAGCGGGCGACGCCCGCGTTTCGCCTGGCATTGGACGGCGGCTTGCGGCGCTTGGCCGCGCGCCTGTACTGCCGCTACCCTGGCGCTCCCGAGTTCTCGCTGCCGATGGGCGTGCTCCAACCCGATCCGTTTCCGCTGGCCGATGCGGCTGAACCCGGTGTTTTCCGCGAGCGCAACCTGGAGCTCGAAGCGGCCGCCACCGCCCGGTTGAAACGGTCCGGATTCGCCTACGACAAATTGGATAATCAATTTGTTTTAAACAATGAAGCGGATGTTCTGCAGTTTTTTGCGGGTGAAATGGCGGCGCTGGAGCGCGAGTGGAGCGTCGACCCGTCCCCGCGGACGAAAGAGGCCCTCAAGGGACTCGAACGCATCACTCCGCACTTTCAGGAAGTGGGTGGAGGCACCGACTGGCTGGCGTTTGACCTCACGCTCATCGGCAGTGCCGGCAGCACCGTCACTGCCGCGGAGGCCCGCCGGTGGCTGCAGACCGGGCAGGGCACCAAACGACTGGCCAATGGCAAATTGGCCGTGCTGGCCCAGGAGCACTTCGCCGATCTGGAAGAAGTCCTTCGCGACCTCAGTCCGGCGCAGGAAAGGGGGCATTTCCGGATCGATCGGACCCAGATCGGCTACCTGGAGGCCAGCGTGGCGCGCCTCGGGCCGGCCACCGCCGATGCCGGATGCAAAAATGTCGATAGATCGCTGTTGTCCAAGTATTGGCAGAAGTTATTACGCAATTATCAGGAGTATGGAACCTGCTGGATGCTCGGACTGACCGGCCAGGGGTGGGGCGGCATTCTGGCGGATGAAATGGGACTGGGCAAAACCGTGCAGACCCTGGCCGTGATTGCCACCCTGCGCGCCGCGCCACCGCGGCCGGGTGCCGGCCCTCCGCAGCCGTGCCTGGTCGTGGCTCCGACCTCCTTGCTGGGAAACTGGCGCGAAGAAGCTGCCCGGTTTGCGCCGGAATTGAGCGTGCTCGTCGTCCGCAGCGGCGAACGCACCACCGAACTCGCCGGCCTCGGGGCCGCCGATCTCGTGATCACCAGCTACCAGCTGCTGGTGCGCGACCTCGCGCACCACACGGCGGTTCAGTACCGGGCAGTCTTTCTCGATGAGGCCGGTTTCATCCGCAATCCGGACACCCAGAGCGCCAAGGCTGTTCGACGCCTCCGGTCCGGGGCGCGTTTCGCCCTGACCGGCACTCCGATCGAAAACTCCATCCGCGACCTGTGGGCGATCATGGATTTCGCGCTGCCCGGGTACCTGGGTAAAAGGGATGACTTTCGCGACCGCTACGAGGCCCCGGTCCTGGCCGGCGACGCCTCGGCGCTTGATCGGCTGCGCCGCCGCATGGCCCCGTATTGGCTCCGGCGGCTCAAACAGGAGGTCGCCAAGGAACTGCCGGCCAAGATCGAAAAAATCGTCCGCTGCGAGCTGACCCCGACCCAGCGCGACATGTACGCGGCCATCCAGCGCGAAGGCGTGCGCAAGGTGGACGAAGCCCGCCAGGCCCGCAGCGCCGGCCAGGCCCGCATGACCATGCTGACGGCTCTGCTGCGACTCCGCCAGACCTGCGGCGACCCGCGCCTGCTCGGCGAATCGTTTCCCGACCGCGATCCGGCCGAATTCTCGGCGAAATGGGCCGCCTTGGTCGAGCTGCTCGAAGAAATCCGCGACGGCGGTCATAGTGTTTTGATTTTCAGTCAGTTCGCCACTCAGTTGCGGCTGCTCGAAGCCGCCGTGGCCGGGGTCGGCCTCGATTTCTGCCGCCTCGACGGTGCCAGCCGCGACCGCGAGGCGCAAGTGACCGCCTTCCGTGACCATCCGGCCAAACGCGTCTTTTTGATCAGCCTGAAGGCCGGCGGCTTCGGCCTGAACCTGACCAAGGCCGATACCGTGATCCATTTCGACCCCTGGTGGAATCCGGCCGTCGAAGCCCAGGCCACCGACCGCGCCCATCGCATCGGCCAGGCCCGGCCCGTCACCGTCTACAAATTGATCGCCGCCGGCACCGTCGAGGAAAAAATCGTCGCGCTCCAACAGCGCAAACGCGCCCTTATGGAATCGGCCCTGGCCGACGACGCGGCACCGCTCATGGACGGACTCGACGACGCCACCCTGGACGAACTGCTCGGGTCGTAACCGGTCGCTCGCCGTGCGACGCCCCATACGAACCACGACCACGACACGCTTCGTCGAAATCGAAGCCGAAGCCTCCGGCTTCAGGAGACCAGAGGAAACCCGCAGCCGACGGGCAAGCGCTCCCGCCCGCCAATCAATAACTTCGTACAATGTATGTAATGTAAAATCGCCCGGACGTCAGAGCGCCAGGACCCGGAAAAAGGCTGCCGCAGGTGGAATGGATTCCGCCCAGTCGCCCGCCACCATTGCTGCTCAAGAGAACAGCGATGCGCTGCCACAGGCCGCCGACCCGGCCCCCGACAGCCCCCGCCAGGGGGCTGTCGCGGAGGGGTCGAGCGGCCTTTACCTTGTTATCACAGAAACAATTCAGCGAACAAAATGCACGAACAATTCGCCGACGCCCGTCCCATCTGTCGGACAGGCTGAATCCGGTTCTTTCGCTCAATCGTGCGAAAAGGAGTCAATCGACGATGAAAAAGATCTTGAAACGGAAACCAAAGCGGCTTTGCTTCCTCATGCAGCAAGCAGTGAGGACATACATGGCGGAAATCGGTCGCCTGGGCGGTCAGTCCAGGAGCGAGGCGAAAACCAAAGCGGTTCGCCTGAACGGTGCCAAGGGCGGTCGCCCGAGGAAGGAGCAGGTCCTACCGCCGCCCCGGCCCCTGTCTCGTCTCGAGTTGGAACGGCAGCGCAAGGCGGCAAAGGCGCATGTGCGGAAGTCCCGGGCGATTTGTCGCAATCCAAGCCTTCGCTTTGCGGTGGATGCGGCATCGGGTTTGCTTCCTGCGGATGTGGTGCATTTAATCCGCACAGCGGCGGCGAAGTCTCGAAATCGCCCGTAAATGCCCCTTCCTGCCCTTCCGCCGGCGCAGAGGGTCGGCAGGGTCTCCGCCCCCGCCCCGGCGGGGGGCGGCCCGGCTCCAAGGGCCGCACGCCTGCATCAGGCGTAAGCGGCGCGACAGCCGGGCAGGCCGAGCGCGAAGCGCGGGGAGGCTCTGCCGACATCAACGCCACAGGAAAAGAGCACAGCTTTTTTTCCGAGAAAAAAGCTGATGCGACGCCACCACCGGCCCGAGCACGCGTTGTCAATGGAGGCGCGGAGGAAAATCGTCTTGCCGGTGACGAGAAGCATTCAAGCTCTCCTGAAGGCGGTCCGGCATGCGATTTTTCGAGCACCGGAATTGACATAAGCGAGCGCAAGGGACCGGTCGTCGGCAAGGCTCACAGCATGCCTCTTGGCGAGGTCTTCAAGCGGGTGTATTGCATCCACAAGCTGATCGACAAAATACCATTGGCGCTTCGGACGGAAGAGGCACGGCAGGCCGCCAGCGCCGAAGCCGGAGAGTTCGTCGATCGCTTGCAGTGGCTTTTGGATGAGAACGCAAAAACCGCCAAGTCTGCCAGAGAAAATGTATGTAATGTAAAATCGCAAACCAGCGCACCGGCCTCTCTCCTGCAGCGATCTTGGCTTTACTTTAGGGGACGCGAGTCGTGTGGAATGCGAAACCTGTGACCGGCCGGGCTTGGGACCAGCGGCGGTTACCGTACGGACTCCAGCCAGCGGGTTTTTTCCGCTTCGGGCCAGTCGGTGCTGAGGATGGTGTCGCGGGCGGCGGCGGGGTCGAGGGTGCGCCACGACTGGAGAGTTTTTTCCAGGAGCGAGTGGCGGGCGGATTCATCCTGCACGGTGGCGGCCCATTCGAAGGCCATGGCCGGGTCGGATTCGGCGATGCCGTTGACGAGTGAGCGGACGGCACCGTCGCGGGGTTTGCCGCCTGGGAGGGTGCCGATCCATTCGCTGGCGCTGACGGCGTCGTAGCGGGCCCATTGGGCGGCGAGGGCCTGGGTGGCGGCGGCGCGCGCGTCGGCCTGGCCCAGGCTGGACACCCAGGCGGCGGCTTTTTCCTGATTTTCGGCGAAGTAGGTGCCGGCGATGGCGCCGGCCGCGTCGATCATGGCATCGGCGGGTTTTTCGCCGGCCGGCACGTCGGCGAGCAAAGACGTGTACTGGCTGGCGGCGACGCCGGGTTGCTGGTGCGCTCCTTGGATCATCACCGTGCCGAGGGCGTTTTCACGGTCCTTGCCGGTCAGGCTGCGGGCCCAGTCGAGCGCTTCGTTGAAGTTGGCGCTGGCCCATTGGTTCCCGATGCGGGTCAGGCTCTCCTCGCGGACGGTGGTGCTGGTCAGGCTGAGCGCTTCTCGGGCGGCGGCCTGGGGATCCTGGTCGGCGAGCCGGCCGAGGATTTCCGGAATGACCCGGCGCTGGGTCACCTCGTCGGGCAGTTCGCGGGCCCAGGCCAGGGCCTTTTCCGGTGTGCTTTGATCGGCGATGATGCCGGCGAGGTTCTGCCAGACGTGGTGGGCGGGGTCGTCGATCGGGTGTTCTTTCAAATAGGCGATGGCCTCGTCCGGGCTGTTCTGGGCGAGCGATTGCGCCATGGCTGGGATGAGTCGTTTCTGCTCGGCTTCGGGCAGCGTGTCGAGAAAAGCCCGGGCCTGCGCGGGGTCGCTCTGTCCCCATTGGCGCATCAGGTTCTGCATGGCTTCATCGCGATGGGGGCCGGGGTTCAGGGTGCCGGCCAGCGAGGCGGCTCGCTCCGGGGTGAGCGCCTCGGAGAAGTTCAGCGCAAACTTGATCAACTGCTGCTTGTCGCTGGTGTCCGGGCGCGAGCGGATCCACTGGTCAACGGCTTCCGGGTCTGTCTGGACCCAGCCGCCGAGCAGCGCCTGGTGCACCTGCTTTTGTTGGGTGCCGGTCAAACCCTCGGCCATGGCGAGGGCTTGTTGCGGGTCGCGCTGGCCCAATCTCGCGAATAAATTCCTCATCGCATCCAGTCGCGTATTCGCCTCCGGCACCCCCTGGAGCCAGGCTAAAGCCGCCTCCGGGTCGCGTTCGGCCCACTGATGCATCACGCTCTGGATGGCATTCCGGCGCTGGGGGCCGTCCTTGAGTTGATCCAGGCCGGCGGCGGCTCCGGACGGATCCTGCTGGGCCCAGACATTAAAAATCAGCCAGGTCATGTTTTGTTGCTGCGAGCCGGGCAGCTCGGCGCTGAGGCGCAGGGCGGCCCGCGGGTCGGTCTGGGCGATGGAGTCGATGACGCTGTGGAGGGAGGCCCGCTGCAGGGCGGTCGAGCCGAGCGCGCGAGCTTCGGCGAAGGCGCGGGCGGGGTCGGTTTCGGCCAGCGCGCCGAAAACCACGGCCGCCTCATGGGCGTCGATCCCCTGCTGCTTGGGCGCCTTGGCCCAGGCCAGGGCGGCTTCGGGGGAGATTTCGACCCAGCGCTGGAGGGCCGCCTGCTTGGCCTGCTGCCACCCGGGATCATTGCGCCAGGGGCCGCCCGCCATGCCGCGCACGATGTCGGAAAGCTGCTCCGGACTCGCGGCGAGGATTTTCTGAAGGACCCGGAGGTTTGATTCGACCGGCTTCCGGCGGTTGAAGCCGGCGAGCAGCGCTCGCACCGCGGCCTGGCCGCCCCGGCCCGCCGCGCCCGCCGGGGCGCCCGCCCCCTTGGGCCCGGGCGGCTTCACCGCCGGCTGCGCCGCGCCCGGCTCCGGTGTCGTGGCCGCGGCTGGGACCGGGGCGCGCGCCGAGCGGTGCCCCGCCGACAGGCCGGCCTGCCGGCCTAAGAAGTACCCGCCTGCCAGACCGGCCAGGAGGACGAGGGGAATGATCGCGGCGGGTTTCATGGGGTTTTGGGGTCTGACTTTCTGCACGAAACGTCGCCGGCGGGGGCGGCCTTAGACTGAGGACCGTCCCCGCCACGGTTCGTCCGATTACTTGTACAGTAAAAACGGACGGCGCCGGAGAATGAAATCGCGCTCGTCCTGGTGCCACCGCGCGCGCACTTCCAGCCCTGGTCGGCCGGCTTTCAGCGCGGCTGCGCTGGCCGCATGGAGCAGGAGTTTGTTGAGGTTTTTGGGGTCGAAGTCCGCGGCATGGCGGCGGCAGAGGGCCGAGGCCAGCGCGCTGCCGAGCGCCAGCGAATCGAGTTTTTCCCGATCGGTGACGGTGAAACGGACGCCCCGGCAGAGTTGGTTGGCGTACGTGCTGGAGGTTGGGGTGAAGCGCACCGGCATGATGCGCACGCCGGGCAGGCCGGCACCGGCGAGTTCGCGGGCCAGTGCGGCTTCGTCAATCCACGGGGCGCCGGCGAGTAGAAACGGCGCGTCCGTCCCCCGCCCTACGCTGAGGTTGGTGAACTCCAGCATGCCGATGCCCGGGTAGAGGGCCGCGGCCTCTAGGCTGCGCATGTTCGGCGACGGGTTCACCCAGGGCAGTCCGGTCTCGTCGTACCACTGCGACCGCCGCCAGTTTTCGCAGCGGATGACCTCTAGATCGAGCTTCCACTTCCGTTCGGCGGCGATCAGGAGGGCCAGCTCGCCGGCGGTCAGGCCATGGCGCAGCGGCAGGCGGTGGGCGGCGATGAATTCGAATCCCCCCTCCCGCAGCGGCCCCTCCACCGCCACGCCGCCGATGGGGTTCGGGCGGTCGAGCACGACAAAACGTTTTCCCTGCTGGGCCGCCGCCTCCATGGCCAGGGTCATCGTTGAAACATACGTGTAAAACCGGCAGCCGATGTCCTGGATGTCGAAGACAAGCGTGTCGATCGGCGCGAGTTGTTCCGAGCTGGGGGCGCGGCGGGCTCCATACAAACTGTGGATCGGCAGCCCCGTCTTCTCATCGCGCGAGTCGGCGATGCCGTCGCGATCGAGGGCCCCGCGAATGCCGTGCTCGGGGCTGAAGAGGGCGAGCAGGGTGACGCCGGGCGCGGTGTGCAGCAGGTCGATGGCCGGGGTCCGGTCGCGGGCCAGGCCGGTGTGGTTGGTGATCAGCCCGACCCGGCGCCCCTGGAGCGCGGCGAACGCGTCCCGGCGGAGCACGTCCAGCCCGGTCAGCACCGGCGCACCACGGGGTTTCCTGATCGCCAGCCGCTCCGGCGCCGCGGCGGGCGGCGCGGACCGCAACGGCATCGGCACGCTCAGTCCCGGGAGGGCGACCTCGGTCCAACCGGCGACGCTTTCCGCCGCCAGCGTCCCGAGGCGGGACCGCAACGATCCGACGCTGCCGGCCTCCGTCGGGTGGTTCCGGTTGGTGACCAGGACCACAAAGGTGCTCGAGACCGGGTCGATCCAGAGCGACGGACCGGTCCAGCCGGTGTGACCGAAGGACCATCCTTCGGGAAAAAACTTCCCGCGCTGACCGGAAAACCGGGTGGCCACGTCCCAGCCGAGCGCGCGCCGGGCCTCGAGCGCCGGGGGGGTGTGCACGCGGGTCATTTCCGCGACCGTGGCCTCGGCCAGGACCCGCCGGCCGTCGAGCACGCCGCCATTGAGCATCATGCGGCAGTAGCGGGCCAGGTCGCGGGCGGTGGAGAAGAGCCCGGCATGCCCGCAGCGGCCGCCCATGCGGCGGCAGGTCGGATCGTGGACGACCCCGCGCAGCGGCTGGCCGTCCGGCCCATGCTCGGTGGGCGCGATCCGCGGGCGCGTCGCCGCCGCCGGCACATACCCCGTATCGGTCATGCCCAGCGGCTGAAAAATCATTTCCCGCGCATAGTCCGAGACCCACTGACCGCTCACCTGCCGGACGATTTCGCCCAGCAGGATGAAATTGATGTCGCTGTAGACACAGGCCGTGCCGGGCGCGGACTTCAGTGGCTCCCGGCAGGCCCGCGCGATGCCCTCGTCGTAGCCGGACCATGGCGCGGCGGCGTCGTAGCGGATGCCCGGCGGCAGCCCGGACGTGTGGGTGAGCAGATGGCGCACGGTGACCGCCTCCCGTCCGTCGGTGGCAAACGCGGCCACATGCCTGCCCACCGGCGCGTCCAGCTGCAGCCTCCCCTCCTCCACCAGCCGCATGATCGCAGGCGTGGTCGCCACCACTTTGGTGAGCGAAGCGACATCGAAAATGGTGTCCCCGGTCATCGGCTCCACGGCTGGCACCACCGCGCGCCATCCCGTCACATGCCGGAACACCTCGCCGGTGTGCTCCACATGAAGCACCGCTCCCGGCAGCTGGCCGCCCTCGACCGACTCGCGGATGGCCTCGGTCATTTCCCACCCCCATCGCGCCGGCCAGGCTCCCTGCGTCGACATCATCGCCAATCCACCCGTGAGCAGGACCGCAAAGGCCCGGAATTGCCATCCATTCATGCCTTCCGACCCAACATGCGTGCTTTGATTCGGCAAGCGAAGGCGCGCAGAATGTCGGGATGGGGCGGATTTGGGTGCGGAGGCGACGACTCGACATCGGAATGTCGAGCTACTTTGGTGCGACAGGCGCCATCGGGCGTGCCTCAGGGGGTGGCGGTTGAGGGGGTGCCGCCGAAGGCATGGAGCTTGGTGTTGGTGCGGATGAGCAGGCGGCCGCCGGCGATGGCCGGGGTCGTCTGGCATTCCTCGCCCAGGGCCAGCGTGCCCAGGGGCTGGTGGGTGGCGGCCGCGCGCATGGTCATGACGGTGCCGTCGCGACCGACGGCGACGAGGATGCCGTTGAGGCAGACCAGCGAGCTGTAGGCTTTGCCCGGACCGCGTTCTTCCCAGAGCCGTTTGCCGTCGCCCGAGCGGACACAGCTGAGGATGCCGGCATCGTTGAGGAAGTAGAAATGCGGCCCCACGGCGACTCCAGATGGCACGTACGGGATGCGGTTGGACGCTTCCCAGGCGAGCACGGGCGCGGTCCGGCCGTCGGACGATCCGGCCTTCACGGCGACCGCGCCGCGGCCGGCGCCTCCCTGCCCGGTGGAGGCGAAAATCACGCCATCGGCGGCGACGACCGGCGTGCCCACAGCCCGGGCTCCGCCCACCGGGTGCTCATGGCGCCAGAGGAGTTTCCCATCGGCTGGGGCCAGGGCAAAAAGCGCCGTCGGCTGGCTGGAGAAGACGATCTGACGCGCCCCATCCCCGGCCGTCACCAGGACCGGAGTGCTGAACGACGTCTTCTCCGGCGTGGTCGGCGTGCGCCATCGCACCGCGCCGGTGGCGGTCTCCAGGGCGTAGACTCCAGCGTCCTGGCCCTCGGAGTGATCGTTCGGAACAATCAGGAGGCCGTCGACCACGATGGGCGAGGCGCTGCTCCCGTGGTCTTCGCGGTAAAACCCGAGGTCGCGCCGCCAGGCGGTTTTTCCCTGGTGATCGAGCGCGAGCACGACGCGCCGGGTGCCGCTGACCCAGGAGACGTACACTCGCTCCGCGTCGCAGGCCGGGGTGGAGGCGGCAAAGCTGTTGAAGGCATGGAGCGGATACGGCTCGAAGCGGTCCTCATGCCGCCAGACTTCCCTGCCGTTGGCCGCATCAAGCGCCAGCACCCAGCGCACGCCCGGCTTGGCGGCGTCCTCCGCGGTCAGAAAAACCAGCTGTTTCCACGACACCGGCGAGGAATGCCCCTTGCCCGGCAGTTCCGCGGTCCAGGCCCGATCGGCTTCGGTCAGACTTTCGGGCAGGCCCGGCACCGCGGCCACCCCGCTGGCGTTGGGGCCGCGAAACTGGGTCCACCGCACCTCCTCCGCCATCGACAGATGGTGACACAATACGAATAGAGGAAGCAGGAGACGCGTGGTCATAAAAGCCGAAGGAAAAAATGGCTGATGGATCGGGATCGACCATCGGTGCCGGGAGGCTGGGCCGCCCCGATCACGGCGCCGCGAGCCGGACGGCACCGGACGGCCCTCAATGCGACGCGCGGCGCCGGGCATATCCGTCGTCGTAGCCAATGCCGAATGAACGCTCGGTCCGGGGCGAATACTCGTTGACATGCCGGCGGTGGTTGGAGGACGCGCCGCGGCGCTGGTCACGGTCCCCTTCGTTGAAGCCGCTCCGGTACGCTTCGCGCTGGACGCTGTCCCAGGAGCCGCCCTGCCCGCCGCCGCTGTCCTCCGTAAACCCCTGCTGATACCCGAGACGGAAGCTGTCCTCAAACCGCGGCTTGTAGGCACCCTGGTGCCGCCGGTGGTTGTTCGACCGACCGTCCCGTGCATCCTCGCGGCCGTAACGCCGGCCGTTTTCATACGTCTCAGTGCCGAATTTTTCGTCGTTGAAGTCGACGCCCGGCGTGTAGCCGCGCCCGTACCCCTGCGCATACCCTTCGACAAAACGCGCATATTGCCGCTCGCCGACTTGGTTGCGGTAGCGGTCGGGATTGGCTGCTCGGCCCGCCCGGCGGTCGCCTCGCCCGTATTCTTGCCCCAGTCCGTAGGCGTCACCCTGCCCGTAGGCGTCACCCTGCCCATAGCCGGGCGGACGACCCGGCGGCGGCGGGCGCAACGGCGGCGCTTCTCCGGGAGGGTAATAGCCACCCGGGGATTCGTCGACAACCATACAGCCGGTCAGGCCACAGCCCGCCAGCACCACCGCAAGACCCCGGCGAATCGAAAATTTCATGATGGCAACCTTCAGCACAGGCCCGCCGCAAATGCAAGGAGCACCCGCTTAGCGGTACAGCTTTGTCGCCCGGCGCTGGTCGGGAATCTCGGACTCCATCTGCACCCGGCCGGCATAGCCGTCGGCATAGCCGCGAGCTCCATATTCCGCGAGCATCGCCGGCACCTCCTCCCGATGTCGGTCCCAGCAGTTGGACTTCTCGTTGCGCTGGTCGCGGAGGCCGCACACGTACCCCTTCGAGTACGCCTCTCCGGCCGTGCCGGGACGACCGAACGGCCGATAGCTGGTGTCCGCACAGGGACAGCAGAGAATCGGCGGCACCGAGCAACACGAGGTCAGGGTCTGACTGACAGCGGCCAGAGCAAGGACAAGGCAAACAGGGTTCTTCATAAGTGTCTTAATTATGGAAATAATAGTTTAATATGATAAATAAGCAAGTCCGAAAATTCAAATCGTTCGTCTCGCAGGCTGTTGTAGCTGGTGTCGGTGACCCCGGATCGTCGCTACTGGCGAAGTCTGCTGCGAGAGCGGCGACCTACTTCAAACACTTCAAAGCCAGCGAGTTGAGCGGGATCGACGGGTGGATCCGCATGAGACTGCGCTCCATCCTCAGAAAACGGCGTGGCCTCAGAGGTCGCGGCCGCGGAAAGGATCACCAACGCTGGCCCAATCGCTACTTCTCGAATCTCGGGCTCTTCTTCCTGTTGGACGCCCGAGAACTCGAATCTGCCAGTCTCCGTCAGGGAGCAAACCACTGACCGGAGAGCCGGATGCGGGAGAGATCTGCACGTCCGGTTCGGAGGGGGGGGCAATCCAATGCCCCATCCCTACCTCTATCATACCGGGCAGGCCGTTGGCCTGAATCCCTCTCCGTCTCCCCCCACCGGTTTCATTTTTTTGTGCTGCACCCCCACGCCACCAGCCCCCGCCAAGGCGTTGTCAGCCGTGAAAGCCGAGGACTCACCCTGGACGTCTCGTGACCATGCCCTCGCGTTCGTGCACGGCGGAGGGCAAGGCATGGAGTCCAACGCTCCAGTGGTAACGGGGACTTAGCCGCTGGGAGGCCCGTAGCGTTGCCTTCCAGGCAACGAGTCACGCGTTGACTTGACCCGCTTCGACCACTACCGGCTCCCCGAGGAAACTCGGAACCGTGACCGCTGTCCCATTGAAAAACGTGAGAGCAGCTCGACGAGACGCTCTCCACCCTCCATCGTGCACCACCTAGGAATCAGCGGCTTTGAACAAGCTGGAAAGCACACCCGCCGATTCCATCCACCGCGGCTTTTTACCGGGCATGGGCGGCAGGGTTTTACTCATCCCGAGCTGGATTCGGACCGTTTTAATCATCCGCCGGCCCGGCTGTGCAGAGACTTGGGGCTGGGTCGGCGCCTCTTGGCAGCACCGGCAATCGAAAATCCTCCGACGACGACGCACCCTCGGGGCGGGACCTCGTCGTCTCCGGCAATGGCCTCACCACCGCCAGCCAGTTGCTCGTCGCCGACGATGAAGACGACGACTTTGCAATCAACGGCATCGCCGACGATCCACCCCACCCTGTCAAAAACGACCGATCCCATAAAGTATCCCTTGGCGGACGCATCACCCTCAGCCAAATCAAACTCAAGGCAGCCGCCCACATCATCACATCATTTGGAAAGCGTCAGCTCGCCGACCTCATGGCGGTGGAGATCGAGCGGTGGCTGCACCGGCTCGGCGTTGGGCCGCAGACGTGGCGGAATTACGCCAAAGTCATCGGCAGCGTCTTTCGATGGCCGTGAAACAAGGCTACCTGCACGTCTCTCCGATGGCCGGCGTTTCCTCGCCCAAGGTGGTGCGGCCCGCGCCGTCCATCCCCACGACCCTCCAGCTCCTCGCGCTGCTCAACGCCGCCAGCGATGACCTGCGTCCGCTGCTTGTCTTGCAGGCATTCGCGGGCCGGCGGCGAGCTGAGGCTAATCGCTGGGCGTGGCTGCACCTGCACCTCGACGCGCCAAGCCCCTATGCGGAGCTTCCCTGCGCCGTCTCACCAAGACCAGCCGCCGACGGGTCTGCGACCTGCCCTCGTGCGCCCTGGCATGGCTCCGTCCGTTGCTTGAACGGCCCGAGGTACCGCTGGGCCTGAGCGTCGTGAAGCGGTTCGAGAATCCAGGGCGCCGCCGGCCCAGCAAAGCCCTTTGCGCCATCCTCCAAATGCCGCTCTCAACACACACGAGCAGTATTGACCTCGCGTGTCGGCCTCCCGCCGTGGCCGAAAGTCTGGCCGCTGGCAAGGCGGTCGCAGTGAAGCAGGGCCGCCGCACCGTCGCCCGGTTGGAACCCACCGCGCCTGCGGCACGCCGCACCCGTGGTCGCCGCATGACCGTGGAGGAATGGATTGCAAAATACGCAGACATCCGCCCCAGCGTGCCCACAATCCCAAATTCAAAGAACTCGGCGAACGACTGGAGAAGATCCGCGAGAAGCACGAGCAGGGTTTGCTCAACAGCCTGGATTTCCTGAAGGCCATACTCGAAGTCGCCAAGGACACCGTGGAAGCCGAGAAGCAGGTCGATCCCGAAGAAGAGAAGGACAAGGCGCTCTCAGCCCTGACTGAACTCTTCAACGCAGTGAAGAGCAAGCACACGCATGTGATCGTGGAGCGCATGGTGGCGGACATCGACAGCATCGTGAAGCAGATTCGCTTCGATGGCTGGCAGACGGCCTCCGCCGGTGAGCATGAGGTGAAGCAGGCGCTGCGGTCAGCGCTGCGAAAGGTGCATCTTCACACCGATCAAGACCTCTTCGACAAGGCCTACGGATACATCCGGCAGTACTATTGACGTTCCATGCGCTACTCGGCCAGGCGATGTGGAGCGGGATCGAATGCATCCGTGCCAAAATTGTCACCGGGATCGGCCCCCGCAGCCAGCGGCGGATGGCCCGGGGGTGGCGGGGGCGGATCCGGAGAGCCCGTGCAACGATTTCGTTCATGGATTGACGGGCGGCCCGCCCTGCCCTTCTCTTGGCGGCACCGCCCCCGAACCCGCGCCGTCCCCACCCCTTTCTCTGCGAATACGCATGCGACTTCAAAACCAAGTAGCCTTGATCACGGGGGCGGCGGGCGGCATCGGTCGCGAATCCGCCCTGCTCTTTGCCGCGGAGGGTGCGGCCGTGGTGGTGGCCGATGTCAATGACGACGCGGGCACCCAAACGGTCGACGAAATCCGCGCCGGCGGCGGGCGGGCGGTGTACCAGCGGATGGACGTGACCAGCGCGGCCGACTGCGAGGCCGCGGTGGCGCGGGCCGAGGCTGAGTTCGGAAAACTCACGGTGCTTTTCAACAATGCCGGGATCATGCTCGGCGACGACGACAACGCGGTCACCACCAGCGAGCAGGTCTGGGACCTGACCATGGCGGTCAACGTGAAGGGCGTCTTCTTCGGCTGCAAATTCGGCATCCCCGCGCTGCTCCGCGCCGGCGGAGGATCGATCATCAACACCGCATCGTTCGTCGCCCTGCGCGGGGCGGCCACCCCGCAGCTCGCCTACACCGCAAGCAAGGGCGCGGTGCTCGCCCTGACCCGCGAACTGGCCGTCATCCACGCGCGTCAGAACATCCGCGTCAACGCGCTCTGCCCGGGGCCGCTGCGCACCGAACTGCTGATGAAGTTTCTCGATACCGACGCCAAAAAGCAGCGGCGGCTCGTGCACATCCCGTTGGGCCGATTCGGCGAGGCGCAGGAAATGGCCAAAGCCGCCCTCTTTCTCGCCTCCGACGACTCGTCATTCGTCACCGGGACCGATTTCCTCGTCGATGGCGGCCTGACCGCGGCCTACGTCACGCCGGAGTGAGCCGCCTCCCGCCTCCCATGCCCACCGCCGACATGATCCGCCTGATCAGCCCGGCCGACGGCGCGCTCGTCGCCGAGCGGCCGCGCCCGGACGCCGCCGCCATCGAACGCACCCTGGCGGACGCCCATCGCGCCCAGGCGGCGTGGCGCCGCACCCCGCTCGACGAGCGCCGCGCGATCTGCACGCGGATGGTCGCCCGGCTGGTCGACGAGGCCGAGACGATTGGGACCGAGCTTGCGCACCAGATGGGCCGCCCGATCCGGTACGCGCCGATGGAAATCCGCCGCGGGTTTGCCGAGCGCGCCGCGTTTTTCATCGACGCCGCGCCGGAGTGCCTGGCCGACCGGCCCGGGGCCGTGCGCGACGGGTTTGACCTCTTCATCCGCCGCGAACCGCTCGGCGTCGTTTTTGTGGTCGCTCCGTGGAACTACCCGTACCTGACCGCGGTCAACGCCTTCCTGCCGGCCCTGCTCGCGGGCAATGCCGTGCTCCTCAAACATTCCGACCAGACGCTCTTGTGCGCCGAGCGCCTGACCGCCGCCTTCACCGCGGTAGGCGGACCGCCTGGCGTCTTCCAGCACCTGCACCTCAATCATGCGCAGGTGGCCGCGGTCATCGGCGACCCGCGCATCGGCTACGTCGCCTTCACCGGCTCGGTGGCCGGCGGGCGCGCGGTGCAACAGGCCGCAGCCGGGCGGTTCATCGCCACCGGCTTGGAACTCGGCGGCAAGGACCCGGCCTACGTGCGCGCCGACGCCGACCTCGACCATGCGGTCGAAAACATCGTCGACGGGGCGTTTTTCAATTCCGGGCAGTCGTGCTGCGGCATCGAACGCATCTACGTGCATGCCGAGGTGCATGACGCCTTCGTCGAGCGTGCCGTCGCCCTGGTCCGCGGCTACCGACTCGGCTCGCCGCTGGACCAGGCGACCACGCTCGGGCCGATGGTGCGGACGTCGGCGGCGGACTTTGTGCGCGCGCAGGTGGCCGAGGCGGTGGCCGCTGGAGCCCGGGCCTGGATCGATCCACGCGAGTTTGCCCTGGAGGCCGCGGGCACGCCGTATCTGGCTCCGCAGGTGCTGACCGGCGCGGACCATGGCATGCGGATCATGACCGAGGAAACCTTCGGGCCCGCCGTCGGCATCATGCGGGTGGCCGGCGACGCCGAGGCGCTGCGGCTGATGAACGACAGCGCGTACGGGCTGACCGCCTCGATCTGGACACGCGATGCGGAAGCCGCGGCCAGGCTGGGCGCAGATGTCGAAACCGGCACGGTTTTCCTCAACCGCTGCGACTACCTTGACCCTAGTCTGGCCTGGACGGGGGTGAAGGACTCCGGACGTGGCTGCACGCTTTCACGGCTGGGATTCGACGCCTTCACCCGGCCCAAATCGTTTCATTTCCGGCTGCCCTGAGGCGCGGTCATTTCAGCCTGACTCATGACCGCATTTCTTGCCAGGCTCCCCTACCCTCTGTTCGCGGCATTTGCCACGCTGGCGGCCTTCTCCGCCTACTTCGCGATGTATGGGTTTCGGAGACCCTTCACGGCGGGAACCTACGCGGGCGAATGGCTGGCCACGGGCGTGGCGCTGAAAACCGCGTTTGTCATCAGCCAGCTGCTTGGCTACACCGCGTCCAAATGGATCGGGGTCAAAATCTGCTCCGAGGCCACTCGCCACGGCCGGGGCCGGCTGCTCGTTTCGTTCATTGTGCTGGCGGAGCTGGCCCTCGTCCTGTTCGCGGTGCTGCCCGGCCCGTGGAAAGTTTTCGCCTTGTTTCTCAACGGCCTGCCGCTCGGCATGGTCTGGGGGCTGGTGGTCGGGTATCTCGAAGGCCGCCGGTGTTCGGACTTCGTCCTGGCCGGATTGTGCGGCTCCTTCATCATCGCCAGCGCGGTGGTCAAAGACGTCGGCCGCTGGCTGATGAGCGCGCACGCCGTCCCGGAAATCTGGATGCCGGCCGCGACCGGGCTGGTCTTTCTGCCGGTCTTCGGTCTTGCGGTGCTGGCCCTTTCGCGGCTGCCGCCGCCCGATGCGCAGGACGAGCGGCTGCGGGTCCACCGCCAGCCGATGGACCGGGCCGCGCGGCGCGCGTTTCTCCGCCGCTTTGCGCCGGGCTTGGGCGCGCTCTTTTCCTTCTACCTGCTGCTCACGGCCTTCCGCGATTTCAGGGACAACTACGGCGTGGAGATTTTCCATGGGCTCGGCTACGGCCGGGAAACGCTGGGGCTGTTCACCCGCACGGAGATCTGGGTCGCTGTCGGCTCCCTGGCCGGCCTGGCCGCCATCAACGGCTTCAAGGACAACCGCCGCGCGCTGACCGCCGCCTTTTCGCTGATGATCGCCGGAGCCGCCATCCTGCTCGCGGCCACGATGCTCCGGCAGCACGGCAGCCTCTCAGGCATGGCATGGATGATCGCCACCGGGTTGGGAGCGTACCTGGCGTACGTGCCCATCAACGCCGTGCTCTTCGAGCGGCTGATGGCCGCCACCGGGTCGATCGGCACCGCCGTGTTCGGCATCCAGCTGGCCGACGCCATCGGCTACTGCGGCTCGGTCAGCATCCAAGTCTACAAGGATCTCGGACACAAAGGCCTCAGTCACCTCGCCTTCTTCCAAGGATTTTCCTGGATCCTCGGTTTTTCGGGGATCGCCCTGCTCGCGTTTTGCGCCGTGTATTTTCACCACCGCGCCCGCCCGCTGCCCGCCGCCCCCCCCCCCGCCGCGTCCGAGCGGGAGGCGTCACTCTAACCCGCCGCGGGGCGGCGACCCCGGACGCCAGTCATCGGATGCGGGGCGTCCGGCCGCCGGCCCAGACCGGCGGCGCGGGTTCTGCCCGCCCCGGACGGCCGCCTTCCGCCGGAGGTCGCCGGCACCTTCCGCAACCGCCCTGCGGTGGAGTTGGGGAAACCGATGCAGCCGGCAACGATTCGGGAAAATTGACCGGGGCTGCGGTAAACTAGTAGAACTAATCAGCGAGCCCCGGTAGGGATTGGCCATCGCCACTCCAGCCTGAGTCCTTCATTTCCACTGTTCATGAACGCATTTCCCGCCTTCTGGCTGTACTCCCTGTCCGCCCTGGCCCTGGCCCTCAGCGGACTGGCTCCCGCGGCGGCCGCCCCGCTCATCACCGAACTGGTCGCCTCCAATGACGGGAACCAGCTGGATGAGGATGGCGAGGCCTCGGACTGGATCGAACTGCACAATCCGGATGCGCTGCCGGTCGATCTGGCCGGCTGGCACCTGACCGACAACGCGGCCGTTCCGATGAAATGGACCGTTCCCCCGGGCGTGACGCTGGGGCCCGGCCAGTTTCTCGTCGTCTGGGCTTCCAGCAAAAACCGCACCTCCGACCCCGCGCGCCTGCACACAAATTTCTCGCTGAGCGCGGGCGGGGAATACCTGGCGCTGGTGACCCCGGGCGGAGCGTCGCGGCCGAGCGAATTTGCACCCTCCTTTCCGGCCCTGGAGCAGGGCGAGTCGTACGGTGCCCCTTTTTCCAACACCAGCCTGCTCGAGACGGGAGCCCCGGCCACCGTGCTGGTGCCCGCGGATAGCTCGTTAGCCGCGACCTGGACGGAGCCGGCTTTTGTGCCGGGCCCCGGCTGGACCACCGGCCCGACCAACCTCGGGTTCGGCATGCCCACGCCTGGATTTTTTGTGGAGGAGCGGCTTTCGACCGGCGCCATCACCACCATGACCACCGCCGAGGCGGTCCTCAATGGAACCAATGCCGCCGACCTGCTCACCGGCCTCGCGCCCATGATCAATTACACCGGCAGCACCGGCGGCGACGGACGCTTTGGCGACGGAGTCCCCCTGCTGCACGGCGGCGACCAGTCGAACCTCGCCCTGCGCGCGACCGCCACCGTGGTCATTCCGACGTCCGGCTCATGGACGTTTCACGTGAACTCGGACGACGGCTTCCGCCTGCGGATCAACAACACGGTGGCCATGAGCGTGGCCGGCGTGCGCGCCGCCGCGGACACACTGGTGACCCGCACACTCTCCGCCGGGAACCACACGCTGGTCCTCACCTATTTTGAAAACACGGGAGGCGAGGAGGTGGAGCTGTCCGCCGCCCAGGGCAGCCACACGGTCTTTTCCAACCTGTTCAAGCTGGTCGGAGACACGGCCAACGGCGGGCTTCCAGTGCTGGCGCCAGTCGGTCTCGGCCAGTCGGCGGTTGCCACCGACCTCGGCGCAAGAATGCGGAATGTGAATGCCTCGGCCTATGTACGCATGCCCTTCAACGTGCCCGATCCCTCGGCCCCGGGCACTCTCGACCTGTCGATGGGGTACAACGACGGCTTTATCGCGTATCTGAACGGCACCGAGGTGGCGCGGCGCCAGGCACCGGCCAGCGCCGCCTTCGACGCGGCCGCCACGGCGGCCCGTCCACTCATTGAATCGCTCCAACCGGAGCGGATCAGCCTCTCCGCCTTCCGCCCGCTGCTCGTCGCCGGGACCAACACGCTGGCCCTCCATGGCCTGAACGCAACGGCCGAGGACGAGACGTTTTTCCTGGCCCCCCGGCTCACGTCGGGAAGGGGCGACCCCGTGGTCCCGCGGTTTTTCCGCACGCCCACCCCTGGTGCCGAAAACACCGCCGTCGGGGTGCTGGGGCATGTCGCCGACACCACCTTTTCCTCCAAGCGCGGGTTCTACACCAGCCCCATCCAGCTGACCCTCGGCACGGCCACCCCCGAAGCAACCATCCTTTACACCCTCGACGGCAGCACCCCCACGGCGGCGAGAGCGCTGACCTACTCGGTGCCCGTGGTCATCGACAAAACCACCGTGGTCCGTGCCTTGGCTGTCCGCCCCGGTTATGAGCCGACCAATGTGGACACCCACACCTATGTTTTTCTCGACGACGTGATCCTGCAGGGCGGCCCGACCGCCCCGTACCGCGCTAAACCCGGCCCGGATTGGCCGAACCTTGGCTCAGTCGCCGGCCAGGTCATCGATTACGGCATGGACCGCAGCATCGTCAACAACACCAACGCCGCCCTCGGCGGCCAGACGCAGGTCAAGGCGGCGCTCAGGGCCATCCCGTCGGTTTCCCTGACCACGGACGTGCCCAATCTCTTCCATGCCACGACCGGCATCTACACCCACGCCAGCAGCCACGGGCGGACCTGGGAGCGCCCGGCTTCCATCGAGATGCTCGGCGACCTCACCACGCCGGAAGGCGGATTCCACGCGAATTGCGGCACGCGCATCCGCGGCGGCTACAGCCGCAGCGGCGACAACCCCAAGCATTCATTCCGCATCTTTTTCCGCCGCGGCTACGGGCCCGGCAAGCTGGACTACCCGGTCTTCGGCGGCTCGGGTGCCAACGAATTCGACGCCTTCGACATCCAATGCTCGCAGAACTATTCGTGGTCCTTTCATGGCGACCCGGCCCACAACGGGCTGCGGGAAATCTGGAGCCGCGACACCCAGCTGGCGCTCGGCCACCCCGCCACCCGCGGGCGGTTCGTCCACCTCTACCTGAACGGCGTCTATTGGGGCCTGTACCAGCTCCAGGAGCGCGCCGAGGCCGCCTTCGGAGCGACCTACCTCGGCGGCAACAAGGAAGACTTTGACGTCATCAAACACACCGGCAGCCCGGGCGGCTACACCACCGAGGCGACCGACGGGGAATTTCTCACCCGGCCCGACGGCACCGACGCCGCCTGGAAAAAGCTGTGGAACGCCACGCGCGCGGCCTACTGGACCCATCTGGACAAGAATCCCGCCACCCCTTCGCAGGCGCTCGTCTCCACCCCCGAGCAGAAACTGGCCTCGTATTTCCGGGTCATGGGACTGCAGGCGGACGGACGCACCCCCACCGGCGAGGCGCCGCTCCTCGACGTGCCCAATCTGATCGACTACATGATGGTCGTCATCCTGGCCCGTAATGCCGACTCCCCGCTGACCGGCTCTGGCAGCAACCCGAACAACTTCTACTCCATGCGCAACCGCACCGGCGCACTGGGCTTCATTTCCATCCAGCACGATGCCGAGCACTCGCTCAACGCCGGGGGTGCCAACGACCGTTGGGGTCCCTTCGAAAACCCGCTGACCGGCAACTGGGGCAAGATCCCCTACAGCAATCCCCAGTATTTTCACCAGGACCTGTCCTCCTCCCCCGAGTACCGGATGCGCTTCGCGGACCACGTATACCGCCACTTCTTCAACAATGGCCCGTTGACGGCGGGCAATAATCAGGCCCGGCTCGACATGCGCGCCAGCCAGATCGAGCCGGCCATCATCGCCGAGTCCGCCCGCTGGGGGGACGCCAAGACCAGCCCCGCCCGCAATGCATCCCACTGGCGCGGCGCCCGCACCGCCACCCGCAACTGGTTCGCCAACCGCAGCACCCAGTTCCTCAGCGAAGCGCGCACCCGCCGGTTTTACCCGGCCCTTGATCCGCCCGGCTTCGCTCAGCACGGCGGCAGCGTCGCCCCCGGCTTCCCGGTCGTGCTGACCAATCCCAATGCCGCCGGCGGCACGGTTTATTACACCACCGACGGCTCCGATCCGCGCCCGGTCGGCGGCGGCTTCGTCCCGTCGATCATCGTGCCCGAGGCGTCCTCCGTGAGCTATCTGGTCCCATCGGTGGAAAACGGCGGCAGCACGCTGTCCATCGCCGACTGGACCGGGCTCGCCAGCCCGGGCAATGCCGCCGGCTGGCTCCCCGGCCAGATGGGCCTGGGCTTCTGTCCCACCACCCGCCCGGCCAGCACCAACTTCAATCCCTTCATCAAAACCAACCTCCGGGCCGCCATGCAGCCGGCGGGAGGCACCGCCAACGGTACCGTCTACATCCGCATGCCGTTCACCCTGAGCCAGAATCAGCTCAACTTGATCGACGTCCTGCGCCTCCGCATCCGCTATGACGACGGATTCATCGCGTATCTGAACGGCCGGGAAATCACTCGGAAGTCGGTCAGCGCGGGCTTGGTGCCGGCGTGGAACTCGGTCAGCGTAAGCAGCCATGCCGACACCGCGGCGGTCGTTCCGGAGGATATCCTGGTCGCTGATTTCGCCAGCCTGCTCACCGCCGGGGAGAATATCCTGGCCTTTCATGTCATGAACCAGAGCGCGGCCAACTCCGACCTGCTCTTCGGGGTGCAGGTGGAATCCGACTCCCTGAGCGGAGCCATCGGACCGGCGTACACCGCGCCGATCGTGCTCTCGTCCGGAGCCACCGTCCGCACCCGCGTGCTCCATGGCACCACGTGGTCCGCCCTGAACGAGGCTTCCTTCTTCACCGGCAGCGTGCCGGCCAGCGCGGCCAGCCTCGTCGTCTCGGAATTCTCCTACAACCCGGAGGGCCCCCGCGGGGACGCCGAAGCGCCGTATTCCTCGAGTGACTTCGAATTCATCGAACTCCAGAACATCAGCACGGAGAACGTAGACCTGTTCAACGTCACCCTCAGCGGCGCGGTCGAGCGCGTGCTGAGCACCGCCATCCAGCAACTGGTCCTGCCTCCGGGCGGACGCCTCGTCGTCGCCGCGAACCTCGCCGCGCTGGACCAGCGCCATGGCGCGGTCTCGCCGGTGACCGGACCGTTTGACGGCAGCCTCGACAACATGGGCGAAACCATCCGTCTGACCGCGGCCGACGGCTCCGTGATCAAATCGTTCACCTACGACGATGGGGATCCCTGGCCCGAGGGGGCCGACGGTGAGGGGTACTCGCTGGTGCTCATCAACCCGTCCGCCAACCCCGACCACGCTGATCCCGCCAGCTGGCGCTCCAGCGCCACCAAAAGCGGCCATCCGGGGGCGGGCAAAGGCACCACCTATGCTGCGTGGAAGTCGGCGCTGGGAGTCGGTTCCGACGAGACCGACAGCGATGCCGACGGGTTGACCGCCTTCGCGGAATACAGCCTGGGCTCATCTCCCACCGTCGCCGGCACCCAGGGCCTGCCCGACGCCGGGCTAGCCGCCTTCACCGTCGGCCAGACCAGCGGACAGTACCTGACAATCACCTTCAACCGCCGCCTCGGTGCCGACGACGTCGTCTACGACATTCAAAGCTCGTCGGACCTGGCCACCGACCGGTGGACTCCGGGAGCCGTCGTGTTGGTCAGCGAATCCAACAACGGCGATGGGACCGCCACCATGGTCTACCGCACCGCCCAGCCGGTCGCCGCCGCCCAGCCGGTCTTCCTGCGCCTGAAGATGACTGCGCGGTGAGGCTGGGCCTCCCGATGCGCCCACCCGCCACGAATGGACCCCGTCACCCACGCCGCGCTCGGCCTCGCCACCGCCGTCGCGGCAGCCCCGAAGAGCCTCCCGCTCCGGCCCGTCGCCCTCGCCGGCCTGGCCGCGGGCTTGCTCCCGGATGCCGATCTCCTGCTCTCCTCCGCCCGTGATCCTCTCTTCACACTGGAGTACCATCGGCATTTCACCCACAGCTTGGCGTTTTCGCCGGTCATCGCGCTCGCCGGTGCCGCCCTGAGCTGGCTCGCCCTCCGGCCGTTTCACCCGCTCCTGGCTTTTCGTCTGCTGCTCCTGCCGGCATGGCTCGCCGGCCTGAGTCACCTGTTCTGCGATGCCTGGACCAGCTACGGCACCCGGCTTTGGTGGCCGGTGGACGACACCCGGGTGGCGCTCGATTGGGTCTCGGTGATCGACCCGATGCTCACCCTGCCCCTGGCCCTCGGTGCGGGCTGGACCCTGGTTTCAAAAATCCGCCGCCCCGCCGCCATCGGCCTCGCCTGGGTGGCGGTCTACCTTTTCGCCTGCGGGATCCAGCAGCAGCGGGCCCATCGCGCCCTCGCCGCCTGGAGTTTGAGCCAACAGCGGCCGCCGCCCTCGCGCGTGACCGTCAAGCCGTCGTTCGCCAACATCCTCGTCTGGCGCGCCGCCAGCGTCCACGGAACGACGCTCAAAACGACCGCCATCCGCTGCGGGTTGGGCGCGCCGCAGATTCTCCCGGGGGCAAGCCAGGAGATCTTCCCCTCGGCCGAAAGCGCCGCCGCCCACTTCAACCTCCCCCCAGACTCCGCCCAGGCCCGCGACATCCGCAGGTTCCACGGCTTGTCCGAAGGCTGGACCGGCCTGCATCCCGGGGGGGATCCGAACCTCATCGGCGACCTCCGCTACGCCACCCTGCCCCATGCCGTCGCCCCGCTCTGGTGCATCCGCGTCACGCCCGATCAGCCGGACCACGCCATCGAGTGGGCTCCCCAGCGCTCGCTGCGCAAGGCCCCGTGGCCGGAGCTCTGGCAGCTGATCCGCGGCCGGCACCCCGATCTGCGGCCGATTCCGCCGGATGATTGACGGCGGGAAGCCTGTCGGACAGCTTCGGCTTTTAGTTGCCCGATGTCGATTTTCCGACCGCAACCCCATGAATGACTGGCTCTCGGTGGAGCCAGCGGTTCCTGCCCCCACGACGCGATCATTCGACTCGACGACGGCCGGGTCGAGATTTCCAAAAACGACTGTGACATGGACACCCGGTGCGTGACGGCCTGACCCGAAGGAGCCATCCACATCGACCGCCAGCAGATGATGGCGGACAAGTGCACTTTCTGTGTGCCGCGCACGTCCATGGGCCGGGAGCCGGCGTGCGTCGCCGGGAAACGCACGCAGCCGGCGCTCCCGCCCCGCACCCACCACCAAGATGACACCCCGAGCCACCATTTCTCCCACCGCCCTGACCCGTTGTGACTGGATCAAGCTGACCGGTGCCGCCGCCCTCCTTCCCGAGTTTGCGGCCGCCGCCGCCAGCCCGTCCGCGGTTTACCGGCCGATCGATGGCACGAAGGCGAAAGCCATTCCCACCCTCTGCTTCGGGTGCACGACCTAGTGCGGGGTGCTGGGCGGGGTCGAGGGCGGGCGGGTCCGGCGCATCACCGGCAATCCGCTCGATCCGAACCGCAAGGGCCGCCGGTCACATCCCGCAGATCTCGCCGGCTTCGTTCACCTGAATTCGCTCCGCCGCGGGCACTTGCGGCAGCGCCGGCATGCGCACCATCCTTCCGGCCAGGGCGATGAGGAATCCGGCACCGCTGGCGATTTCAAAATCGCGCACAGTGATGGTGAAACCGCGTGGGCGACCGCGCTTGGTGGCGTCGTCGGAGAGGGCGTCTTCGCGATGCACAGCGGCAGCCGGTCGAAGCCGCCGCGGGCCAGCAGCGCCAGCTTGGCGCGGGCTTCCTCCGTGAGCTGCACCCGGTCAGCTCCGAAGATCCGGGTGGCGATGGCGGCGAGCTTCGCTTCGGCCCCGTCCGCAGCGCCTCCAGGCTGACCTTCGCCTTGTCGCAGCCGTAGAGGCTGAGGTGGTCCGGCCGGATGCCGAGCGCGGCGGCGACGTGCGATATGTCCTGGTTCATAGGGTGGAGGGAGCGCAGGATGCCGATGATGGAGCGGAGTGCCACGGCAATCCCTCCTGATTGCAACAAGCCTCCGGCGGCATGAAAATTCCCGGCAGAGAGCGCTTGAGCAGGCCCGCCGGCGGCGGAAGATGCTTTGGCTTTCCAAAGCTTTCTTCGACCCCGCTTCGCCCACCGCCGACCCATGCCCGCCCGCAAAAAAGGCTCCACGCCTGACGAACCAGAACTCTTTGCCGCGACCGCCGGCGGCGAGAACGAAGCCGCGCCGCCCCCTCCGGACGCTCCCGCCGACGCCGGGGCGAGCGAGGACGAGCCCGAGGCTGCCAACGGCGAGGTTCCGGTCCACCTCGCCCCCTACGACCCGAACGCCCAGGGCGTGGCCGGGCAGTTCCGTTCGTGGTTCCTGGACTATTCGAGCTACGTCATCCTCGAGCGCGCCGTGCCGCACATCGACGACGGCCTGAAGCCGGTGCAGCGCCGCATCCTGCACGTGATGTGGGAGATGGAGGACGGCCGCTACAACAAGGTGGCCAACATCATCGGGAACACGATGAAGTACCACCCCCACGGCGACTCCGCCATCGGCGAGGCCATTGTGGGCCTGGGGCAGAAGGAGCTGCTGATCGACACCCAGGGCAACTGGGGCAACATCCTCACCGGCGACAATTCCGCCGCCCCTCGGTACATCGAGGCGCGCTTGACCAAGTTCGCGCTCGACGTCGCCTTCAACGCGAAGACAACCGCCTGGTCGACCAGCTACGACGGGCGCAACCGCGAGCCGGTCACGCTCCCGATGAAGTTCCCGCTCCTGCTCGCCCAGGGTGCCGAGGGCATCGCGGTCGGCCTCGCCTGCAAGATGCTGCCTCACAATTTCCTGGAGTTGTGCGACGCCTGCATCTCCGCGCTGCGCGGCGAACCGTTCCTCCTCGTGCCGGATTTTCCCACCGGCGGCATCATGGACGCCGCCGAATACAACGAGGGCCTGCGCGGCGGACGGGTGCGGGTGCGGGCGAAAATCGAGATCGACCCGAAGAAAAAATACCTGCTGCGCATCACCCAGATCCCGTTCGGCACCACCGCGGGCGCGCTCCAGGAGTCGATTGTCGCCGCCAACGACAAGGGCAAGATCAAGATTCAAAAAGTCGAGGACCTGACCGCCGCCGCGGTGGAAGTCCTCGTCCACCTCTCTCCCGGCACCGATCCCGATCAGATCGAGAACGCGCTCTACGCCTTCACCGACTGTGAAATGTCGATCGCGCCGAATGCGTGTGTGATCATGGAGGACAAGCCGCATTTCCTGTCGATTCACGACATCCTGCGGCACTGCGCCGCCCAGACCCGGCAACTGCTGAAGCGGGAGCTGGAAATCCGCCTCGGCGAGCTGGACGAAAAGTGGCATTTTTCCAGCCTTGAAAAAATCTTCATTCAAAAGCGCATCTACCGGGACATCGAGGAATGCCCGACGTGGGAAGCGGTCATGACCGCGATCTGGAAGGGATTGAAGCCGTACCTGAAGCTGCTGCGCCGCGAGGTCACCGACGACGACGTGGCGCGGCTGACCGAGATCCGCATCAAGCGAATCTCGAAATACAACAGTTTCGAGGCGGACGAGCAGATCAAGGCCCTGGAGGAGGAAATGGAGGAGGTGAAGAAAAACCTCGCCCAGCTCACCAAATACGCCGTCCGCTGGTTCACCGAGCTGAAGAAAAAGTACAGCATCGGGCGCGAGCGCAAAACCGTCATCACCAGCTTCGCCAAGGTCGACACCAAGCAGGCCGCCGTGGCCACCGAAAACCTGATGATCGACCGTGAGGGCGGATTTGTCGGCTACGGGCTGAAGCGCGGTAGCGAGAGCATCGACAAATGCTCGCGTCTCGATGAATTCATCGTTTTCCGCAAGGACGGGACCTTCTCGGTCTTCAAGGTCACCGACAAGACATTCGTCGGTGCCGATCCGCTCCACATCGCCCTGTTCAACCGCGGCGGGGAATCGAAGGTCTACCACCTGCTGTATCGCGATGGCCGCCAGGGCCGCGTTTTCGCCAAGCGCTTCACCATCGAGGGGGTGACCCGCGAAAAGGTGTACGACTTGACCAAGGGCACCAAGGACAGCCGCATCCTGCTCTTTTCGGTGCACGAATCCAGGGCCAAGGCCGACCAGGCGGTGGCGGTGGTCCACCTGAAGCCGGCCCTACGCCTCCGCAAACTCGAGCTCGAGGTCAAATGGGCCGAACTCGACATCAAGAACCGCGGTGCCATCGGAGTCAGCATCACCGACAACGCCGTGGTCCGGGTCGCGGGCAAATAAGCCGGGCGGCGGCGGCGCGCGGCGGTTTCCGGGTCGCGGCGGCGATCGGTCGACGCAGGCCCCCCTCAGGCATGGCACTAGGCCCGTTTGGGGCTGCCACAGGATGCGCGACAGCTTGACTTGCCTGCTCCTGCCCGGATTCTGCCGTTGCCAATCTCATCCCTTTCCATCAATCCATGAACCACGTACGACTTACGTCCCTAGCCCTCGTCACCGCTGCTTTCGCCGGAGATCCACTGCGCGCCGCCGCCCCTGAGGAACAGCCGGTCTTCGCCGGCGTGGTGAACAAGATTTTCGAGGGCAAGTGCCTGAGCTGCCACACCGCGGAGAAGCCCAAGGGCGAGCTGGTCATGACCAGCCTGGAGGAAATGACCAAGGGCGGAGAAAGCGGCAAGCCGGGCATCACGCCGGGCAACTCCGCGGAAAGCTGGATCTACGGCGTGATGGCCCTGCCGCTCGATCACGACGACCACAAGCCGCCGTCGAACAAGCCGCAGCCCAGTGCGGAGGAGCTCGCCATCGTCAAGTGGTGGATCGACGCCGGAGCCAAGGCCGACACCCTGGTCAAGGACGCCGGCGTGCCCGCCGACCTGATGCCGGTGGTGCTGCAGCTGGCCGCCAGCAAGGTCGAGGCCGCAGTCGCCGCCCCCCGCCCGGTCATCACTCCAAAGGACCTGGACCAGGCCACCAAGGACGCCATCGCCGCGATCACCGGCGAACTCGGCGTGACTGTACTCCAGCTTTCCCAGAGCGACACCGGCCTGATGTTCACCGCGGTCAATGTGGCGGACAAGTTCGATGACGCCGCCCTGGCCAAACTCGCCCCGCTCGCCGGCCAGTTCGCGGAGGTCAACCTCGGGCGCACCAAAATCACCGACGCCGGACTGGCCACCCTCGCCGCCGCCACCAACCTTCAGCGCCTCCGCCTCGAAAACACCGCGGTCACCGACGCCGGCCTCGACCACCTCAAGAGCCTCGAAAAACTCGAGTACCTCAACCTCTTCAACACCCAGGTGACCGACGCCGGGCTGGAGAAACTGCAGGGCCTGAAAGGACTGCGCCGGCTGTACGCTTGGGAGACCAAAGCGACCAAGGAGGGCGCGGAAAAACTCCACGCCGCCAACCCCGGCCTCATCATCAACCTCGGATGGGACACTGAAATCGGACGCCCGGCCATCACCCCGGTGGTTGCTCCGGCCGCGGCACCCGCTCCGGAGTCGACGCCGGCCCCGGCCGCTCCCGCCGCCGCCGTTGACCCCGAGGCCAGCTTCTTCACCGCGCGCCTCGCGCCGGTCCTCGAGCGCACCTGCTACAGCTGCCACGGCGAGGAAAAGAAGAAGGGCGGCTTCCAGGCCCACACCCTCGAACTTTTCGTGAAGGGCGGCAAGGACAGCGGAGCTGGCATCGTGCCCGGCAAGCCGGACGAAAGTGCGGTCATCAAGCGCCTGCTGCTGCCCAAGAGCGAGGACGAGGCGATGCCCCCGGAAGACAAGCCCCAGCCCACCGAAAAGGAGATCGGCCTGCTCAAATGGTGGATCACCTCCGGGGCCGACGGTGCCCTCAAGGTCAAGGATGCCCAGGTTCCCGCCGAATTGAACTAAGCATAATCTTCCAGTGATGCCATCCCCCTCGCTCACCACCACCGGCCTCCTGGCCGTCGCGACCAGCCTGCTCGTTTCCTGCAGCCCCCCCGACCGCATGGAGATCAAGGAATCGCGCCCCCGCCACACCACCGAGAAGACACCGCGGCTGGACGTGCCGCTGGCCGACAGCCTGCCGTCGCCGGAGGCCTACCGATGGGTGCTGCCAGCCGGTTGGGTGGAAAAGCCGGCCACCCAGTTCCGCCAGGCCAACTTCGCCTTCGGGCCGGCCGGCGAGGGCGAGTGCTACCTCTCGCTGACTCAGGGCAGCGAGCTGGAAAACATCAACCGCTGGAACCAGCAAATGGCCCAACCGCCGCTCACCGAGCAGGAACTGGCCGCCCTCCCCCGCAAGGAAATCTTCAGCCGGCCCGCCGCTTTTCTCGATCTGACCGGCGTCTACTCCGGCATGGGGGCGGCCGCCCCGCAGCCGGACATGCGCCTCCTCGGTCTGGTGCGAGCCGAGGGCGACGTCACCATCACCGTCAAAATGACCGGCCCCGCCACCCTGATCACCGCCCAGACGGCGGCTTTTGACTCCTTTGTGGCCTCGTTGCGGCTGACTCCGTCGTATTCCCAATAGCCAGCCATGAGCGAACTGCCTGTACCCCCGCCACCCGCCGCCCCGAAGAAGGCCCCCAGGCCGTCCCTGGCCGCCCGGAGCTTCGCCTTCCTGGCCTCGTTCGGGGTCGGCGTCATCGTCCTGTCCTTCCTGCTCCTGCTCACCTGGCTGGGCACGATCTCGCAAGTCGACACCAGCCTGTACGATGTCCAGAAGAAGTATTTCGACTCCTGGTTCCTGCTTGAGGAGGTCGGGCCGCTCAAGATCCCGCTGCCCGGGGCGTTCTTGCTGATGTCCGTGCTCTTCGTCAACATTCTCTGCGGCGGAATCATCCGGATTCGGAAAAACTGGCGCACCGTCGGGGTCGTCATCTCCCACTTTTCGATCCTCTTCCTCCTGGCTGCCGGGGCCGTCTCCTTCTTCTACAAACGCGAAGGCAACCTCAAGCTGCACGAAGGCCAGACCGGCAGCCTGTTCACCAGCTACCATGACCGGGTGGTCGAGATCGCCGAGGTCGGCAAGGACGGGCCGGTCCTGATGATTCACGAAAACGAATTCAGCGACCTGACCAGCGGCAAAACCCGCAGCTTTTTTGCAGCGGCCCTTCCATTCGAAGTGACCCTTTCCCATTACGCCAAAAACTCCGATGCCGCTGCGGCCGCGATGCGCGCCCCGGCCCCGGGCACGCCGGTCGTCGATGGCTTTTATCTGCGGCCCCTCGATCCCGCCATGAGCGCGGAGGCCAACTTGGCCGGGGTCATCGCCACCCTGAAGGAAACCGGAGGCGCGGAAAAGCAGGCCCTGCTCTGGGAGGTGGCCACCGCTCCCGTCACCCACCGTACCTCCGACGGCCGCGTCTTCACCCTGCAGTTCAAGCGCCAGTCGTGGGAGCTGCCGTTCACCGTCACCCTGAGCAAGTTCACCCATGAAAAACACCCGGGCACGATGCGCCCCAAGGTTTTTTCCAGCGATGTGGTTAAGCGCGACGGCGGCGTGAACCAACCGGTCAAGATCGAGATGAACAAGCCGCTGCGGCACCAGGGATACACCCTGTTCCAAGCGTCCTATAACGACAAATGGACTCCGGCCCAGCCACGCTCGGAAATGTATTCAGTCTTCGCCGTGGTCAAGAACCCCTCGGACCAGTGGCCGGTGTGGGCCACCATCATGGCCGCGGTCGGCATGACTCTCCGTTTCTCCATGAAACTCGCAGAAGCCATCACCCGCTCCTCCCGCAACCGCGCGACCAGCGCTCCAAGCGACCGCGCCGCCACCGCAGCGGGGTCCACATCCCCCGCCGCCTGAACCACCCCGCGCCATGAAATCCTGGAAACGCCTGCTCCCTGTCCTCGCCGTCATCCTGGTGATGTTCGGTATCGCCCTGGGCGAAATCCTCTCCAATGCCGGCAAGATCGCCATCAGCGCGGACCTCAAGCTGCCGCCCTGGCCCAAGGAGGCGGTCGACCGCTTCGCCCGCATGCCGGTCCAGGAGGACGGCCGCGTCAAACCGATGGAAACGCTGGCCGCGTACAAATTGCTCCGCTTCCACGGCACCCGCACCCTGCGCCTGAAATATGCAGACGACTCAAAACGCGTGCTCAAGCCATCGGAATGGATGCTCGACGTCCTGTTTTTCCCGGAAAAGGCCCGCCATTACCCGCTCTTCGTCGTCGATGACCCGTCCGCCGTCAGCTTGGCCGGCATCACCGCTCACGAATCCCGGCGCCAGCGCTACAGCTTCGCCGAAGTGGAGCCGGCCCTGCCGCGGCTGCGCGAGCTCTACGCCGAATTTTCCAAAATCGACGAAAAAAAGCGCCAGCCACAGCAGTCGATGATCATCAATCTGGCCCAGAACGCGGTCGAGTTCGAAACGATGCTGGGCACGCTGGACTGGGCCCGCGACGGCATCCAGCCGGGCGGCGGGGCCGAGCCGCCGCCCTTGGTGGCCTCGGTCATGAAGGACGGCCGACTCCCCCTCAGCGCCTTCGCCGGCGTGCTCCGGAAGTCGGGCGGGGCGCTCGGTTTCGAGGACGTGCCGCAGACGATTCGGGACCTCGCGGTGCGCGGCCAGTGGCTGGTCCCCTACCCGCATCCGGAAAAGAACAAGACTGAGTGGATGAGCCTCGGCCACATGATCATCGCCGGCTTGATCGCGCCACAGATGCAGGAATTGGCCGAAAACTCGCTGGCCGATTGGGAAGCCCTGGCCGCCCAGCGCAGCGATCCCTCCGCCTTCACTTCCACGCTTAACCGCGTGGTCACCGCAAACGAAACCGCCGCCACCACCCGCGGCCAGGAATGGCGGGTTCCCTGGGAGATCGTTTACAACCGCGCCGATTTCTTCTACTACACCCTTCAGCTCTTTGTCTTCGCCTTCCTCGCCCAGGCCATTTCCTGGCTGCTCGCGCCGGGCAGTGCCGGAGCCCGCTTCATGTACCGTGGCACCTGGGTGCTCATGAGCCTCGGCGTGCTCTTGCTGCTGACCGGCATGGTCGTGCGCTCGGTCATCATGGACCGCTGGGTCACCTCGGTCGTGACCAACCTCTACGAAACGATCCTCTTCAACACCGCTTTCGTCGTCGTGCTCGGACTGGTCGCCGAATGGATCACCCGCAAACGGCTCGCCCTGCCGGTCACCGCCGGCCTCGCCGCCGTCGGCATGTTCCTCGCCATGAAACATGACTACGGCAAGGCGTCCGACACCCTGGAACCGCTCCAGGCCGTGCTGAACACCAACTTCTGGCTCAGCATCCACGTCACCACCATCAACATCGGCTACGCCGCCGGTCTGCTCGCCGCCGGCTTCGCCGCGGTGTATCTCATCTCCCGCCTCTTCGACCCCGCCCGCAAAGACGCGGGATTTTACAAAACTCTCACCGGCTGCACCTACGGACTGGTCTGCTTCGGCCTGCTCTTCTCGCTCGTCGGCACCATCCTCGGCGGCCTCTGGGCCAACGACTCCTGGGGCCGCTTCTGGGGCTGGGATCCCAAGGAAAACGGCGCGCTCATGATCGTGCTCGGCAACCTCGTCATCCTCCACGCCCGGCTTGGCGGCTACATCAAGGAGTTCGGCCTCGCGCTGCTCACCCTGCTCAACGGTGCCATCATCGCGTTCTCATGGTGGCACGTGAACCTGCTCGGGGTCGGCCTGCACAGCTACGGCTTCACCAGCGGCGTCAAGGAAGTCGTCTTCCTCTTCTATTACATCACCCTCGCCATCGCCGCCCTCGGTGTCGTCGCCTGGCTCCGCGACCGCTGGTACCGCGAAGACCAGGCCGCCGGCAAACGTCCGCCCGCCGGGTTGGAAGAGGTGGCGCCCGCCGGCGGCAGCCAGCTTTCGGCCTGATCGACCGCGAAGCGGTGATGCAGCATACCCACGGCGACTGCAGGCGGCGGCCATCGGCCATTCCGATCCGATGATCGGGAAACGGTCCAGGCGTTCGTCCCCTTCAATGTCGGCCACGGGGGCAGGACCAAAAAGTAAAACCAATGGGGTGGCGGAGACGGCGTGGGAGCTTCAGGCCTTTGGACCGGTGGACGTGGAGGCGTGCTCCGCCGGTGACAGCCCTGGCCTTCCAATTTGAAAACGTTCACTTTTTTGGTCCCGGACCCGCTCCCAGTGCCGGCCCCTCAAAGGAAATTTCTCTCCGACAGAAGTGGTGAGAGATCGTTCCATGGAAGAACGGGTCCTTTTTCACGCTGCTGGTGGGCGGTGCCGCTTCGGTCGCTTGACGAGGAATGGTGTTGGAAACGGCCCAGCCGAGCACCAGGCGCGAATGCCAGTCCATCACGGCGCACAAAAAGGCATGCCCTCCCGGCATCGGGATGTACGTGATGTCGGCGCACCACACCTG